>MDTG01191554.1_pt1 | contig 10024 bp, 7 predicted proteins | sample 811421 | NCBI WGS metagenome assembly MDTG01 (sample SAMN05326645, study PRJNA326480) | marine metagenome | isolation source: seawater | place: Pacific Ocean: South East | collected 2011 | reverse complement strand
CATGCCTTCCAACTTCTTTTCGACGGCCTCGCGGACCTTTTCGATCGCTTCTTCATCTTCAATGCCCTCCGTGTATTTTCCCACCATGAACTTCAAGAAGGCGTTGCGGCGCTCGTCGAGTGGCAACGATTCATTGTTGGGGTCGTACGACCACTGCCCGCTGTACGTGTTGTACGTAACGTTTCCCATCACCGCCTCGACGAGCAGGTCAGTGTTGATCGGGCACATTTTGTCGATCACGGGTTGTTTGATGTTGCCGTTGACGCATAACCCTTGCTGGCAGCACAATGATTTGAAGGCGGAGTCGAACACCAGGACCAACCGTTCCCGTATGCCCCGAGGACAACTTATGGGATTGTCTCCTTGGCTATACGCACGGACGCATTCCTCCAGGAACCGAGAGATGTATTCCGTGGTCAGTGTTTCGTTGTTGATTTTCAGTATGAATTTCATCGCGAGCAAGGCGCGGACGTACAGTTGTCCGCTGATGGACTGATTTCGCATTCGGTTGAAAATCTTTTCTAATTGCCTGTATGGATCAGGGCGCGTGAATTTGACTTCCTCCTTACCGCCTAAAAAATTCCCACCCATGTAAAATCCCCCAAACTCATCGTCCTTTGCTATTCGCCAAATGCCGGTCTTGAACAAACTTGGATTCTTCTGGTAAAGATCGTCGAATGGTGACTGATACCAATCGCCATTCTTCAATTTGTACTTCACTGTGAAGGGATGTGCCCGAACGACCAAGAATTTGTTGTTGTACTCGTCCATCCACTCGTCGTCTTCTTGAACGACATCATGTATTCTAGCCATGGATACGGACGTCGCTCGACGACCGATTGTTCGGTCAATCATTCTTGTCAGGTACACCCGCAGGACGCCGAGACGTGCCTCGTACGCTTTGGCCTTGTCTGGATTGTTGACATTCTCTACACCGTCAATATTTGCGGCGCCATCCACGTCCCAATCCCCCACGTATTCCTTCATCATCTCAATGTTCTTGCTGAACTCCTTGTACTTCTTTTCGAACGTGTTGTGTACTTGCCACGCCTCCGCCCGGGAATCCCCGGTCACGAAGGTCGGTGCTTGCTCCTCCAAAGGTGGGTCTTTTTGTATCTCGACAAAATAATCGTCGTTTCTAGCAAGTATTAGAAGGGATGGATCGTTCGCTACCAGTGAAGCAATCCGTTCTATGGTGCCGGTTAAGGCATGGATTTTCAACTTATCGTACGAGTCCCTCGATTTCACAAGGTTCAATAATGGCTGGATTCCCGCAGTTTGAACGTCTCTACGTGATTTGTTCATAACCAAAAGTTTGAGGAAGGTCAATCGCTCAATATCAGGGAAGGAAGTCAGTGTGGAAGGCAGAAAGAGTTGCTCAAGGTGGTCGCTTAACCTTTCGACACCAGCAAGGTCTTTTATGGTGAAATGCATCACGTCCAACCTTGTAATCCGAAACCGTTCCAATGTTTCGATAAGTTTTTCTGGCAATGACTTCCTCGTCGTGGGCATGTCTATTTCAAACCCGTTGGTGGCTGGTACCATGTCTACCATTCGATACATCCGATCAAATTCCATTTTTGTGTCCGTGGAGAACTTCACGCCAATGTGTCCATATCGCGACATGTTCATTTCCTGCATTCGCATTTGCATTTGTTCCAACACACTGAGCGTATCGTCATAACTTCCCCTCAACTTTACGTATGTCTCCTCATCTTTGTATATTTGGGTCGCCACACTATTTTTACGGTACGTGATAAAAATTTCTGTGACGTTGTCAAGCATCAGATCGCCCAACATGTCGAATACTTGATCCTTCCCTTCTTTATCACGAATATTAATTTTTTCGCCTTTGCCACCTCGCAACGCACGGTTGAACCTGCGTCGCTCCGACAACCATTTGTGCCCTCCTCGAAGTTTCTCGGCTCGTAAGATTTTCCGCCTCCACGCTCTCATTTCTTTTTTCAAAAGAAAAAAAATGGAGTGTCCCTTGCTTTTTGTACTTTATTTTTTCTTGCGACATCGCTTCGTGGTCTCGTAGAAGTAGCAATTGCCATCCCCAACCTCGGCCTTTCTGCAACGATTGGTCTGAGAATTCAACGCACATGGCTGCATGGTTTCTTCTATGACAAACGGTGATTCTACTTCCTCTTCTTTTTCTTCCTCTTCTTCCTCTTTTTCTTCTTCTTTTTCTTCTTCTTCTTCTTTTATTTCTTCTTGTTCCTCTTCTTCTTGTTCCTCTTCTTGTTCTTTTTCTTTTTCTTCTTCATCTGCGACATCGCATGATGGATCCGTGAATATTTCGTCCACGTACTTGCACTTGAAATTGGCATTGCCATCGCTTTCGATGCCTTCCAACTTCTTTTCGACGGCCTCGCGGACCTTTTCGATCGCTTCTTCATCTTCAATGCCCTCCGTGTATTTTTCCACCATGAACTTCAAGAAGGCGTTGCGGCGCTCGTCGAGCGGCAACGATTCGTTCTCTGGGTCGTACGACCACTGCGCGCTATACGTGTTGTACGTAAAGTTTCCCATCACCGCCTCGACGAGCAGGTCGGGGCACATTTTGTCGATCACCGGTTTTTTTATGTTGTCGTTGATGCACAACCCTTGCTGGCAGCACAATGATTTGAAGGCGGAGTCGAACACCAGGACCAACCGTTCCCGTATGCCCCGAACGCAACTCATGGCGTTGTCTCCGTCGCCGCCGTACGCATGAACGCATTCGTCCAGGAACCGAGAAATGTATTCCGTGGTCAGTGTTTCGTTGTTGATTTTCAGTATGAATTTCATCGCAAGCAAAGATCGAACGTACAGTTGCCCACTGATAGATTCGTTTTCCAAGTGCTTGAAAATCTTCTCTAATTGCTTGTAAGGGTCTGAAGTTGACCGGCCGACGGTCCTGTCTATCATTTCCTTCAAATACGCCCGCAATACGTCGAAACGAGCAGCATCAGAATTGTGCACTTCTGACTTGGCGGGAAGGTCCTTGAACTTCTCCACGTCCCAATCCCCCACGTATTCCTTCATCACATCGATGTTCTCGCCGAATGCATCGTATTTATCCTTGAAAACGTTATGGACTTCCCATGCTGTCCCGCTTCCGGTCTGGAAGGTCGGTGCTTGCTCTTCCAACGGTTGACGTTTAGCGAAAGTTAACCCTAATTCTAACCCCCCCGATGATCCAAAATGAAGGAGTGAAAGTTGCGGCTGGTTGTTGATCAGGAATCTTAATGTGTCTAAGGTCTCGGATGATCCATATACTGACAGGGGATCGTAATTGTCTCTTGACTTTACGTTGTTCAACAACGACTCTAATCCTGCTTCTTGAACGCTTTGGTCGACACCTTTCATGCTAATCACCTCAAGATTTTTTAATCCTTCAAGCGCGGGAAAAGTCTTCAATGACTTCGGCAATGTCAATCTATTTAATCCGATCACCTTTCCTAAACCAGTAACGTCCGTTAACCCTTCAAACTCATCAAGGAACAATTGTTCAAGTTGAAGTCGTACGAAATGATCCACAAGTTTCTGTGTCAGTTTGAATCTCTTCCTTTCATTCGTTTCTCTTGTGATTGATAGAGTGCGTGAAACTTTATATTTTTTAAGTAATTGTTGTATGTATTCTATATCACCGCTGTCGACTGCTAATTGTATCTCTAAGGACATGGTTTCAGACGTATCCACAACATCTACCACATCCAAAATTTGTTTTAAATTTCCTTTTAAATCAAAATTTTCCTTGTAGGGGTAAGTAAATAAAGTCATCTCTACTGGACTATCTTCCACGTAATTGATTGATAATTTGAGAATTTTACGCCCCGAGAAAATATATTTTGCCCGCTCCATTTCCCGTGCCTCTTGCAAGTTAAAATTATTTGAAATTGTGATTTTTAGACCACCAGGATACCCCATTGGATTAGGGTAAGGCACCACTCGAATTTCAACTTGCAGTTCACTGGTAGCACGTCGTTCGAGTTCGTTTTTGAATGGGTCCGACTCCATAAGTACCATTGTGGTGTCTACTAAATTCTTTTTCTTTTTAAAGTATTGAATCAATCTTTCGACGATTTCTTCTCGGACACTTTCCGGATAATCTCCTGGAAACAATATTGCTCTTAAATTCAAATTTTCGATTGGTGGAAATGTTGTCAATATTGGAGGCACAAATAGTTCTCTTAATGATGTTAATCGTTGAACGCCCGATATGTCCATGAAATTGCTTTTCTGGAGGTCTAACATTATCAATTTATACTCCGATTCCAATACGTCTACAAGTGGTGCTGGCAATTTCGGCATTTCTGTTTTCATATCAACAATCAATGTCCTCAACTCCTCCGATTTTTGTACAAATAGCAAACTTACCAAAAATTTCAATGCCTTTTCGGCCTCATCGGTATCATAATCATCCCCATTGTATGTGAAAACCAGACGATCAATACGACTCTCCTTTTCCCCCAAAAAACTCAGCACGTCCTTTGCATTTCCACGGATAGTCGTCCCTCGTATTGCACTGACACTGTCTTGACTCGTGTAGAAAATTTCCAATCCTCCACGAAGAACCTCACCACCTCGCAACGCACGGTTGAACCTGCGTCGCTCCGACAACCATTTGTCCCCTCCTCGAAGTTTCTCTGCTCGTAAGATTTTCCGCCTCCACGCTCTCATTTTTTAATATACCAAAAGATAAAAAAATGTGTATTTTTTTTTAGTTCTCCGCAGCACTGAGAAAGGCACTCATGGCCGACGCTTCCACGTTCGCGGCCTGGACACGCGAGTTGGCGTTGATCCGGGCGGCCTCCAACTGCGTTTGACGGGACGCGTACTTGTCGTAGCACTCCGTGAATGCCTTTGCGTTTCCAAGGGTACCACCGCACGTGTTGATCGACGATGCGAGTTGCGAGCGGTACCCGGCCATGGCGAACACCGGGAAGGCCGCGCCAAGGAGGGACAGGGCGGCGAGGACGACGGCAATCCCGACGGGTAGCATGATCATGCCCGCACTCCGCTCTTCCTCCTCGTTGCCGTAGTAGATGACGAGCCCGATGATGAGGCCGATCACCACGTAGGACACCGCGTCGATCTTCGCCGCCAGCCGGGTCCGGCGGAGCATCTGGTTGTACTTGCTCCCCTTCTTCTTTGCGATGGACGCCATCACCTTCGAAAAGTCGGTCGAGGAGGACTTCAACCCGCTCAAATCCGTCCGGATCAACTGTTGGTTGGTGCCCATGGGCTGGGCCAACGAGACGTAGATTTGGCCGAAGACCATTGTTTTATGTAATAACACAAAAAAAAATAATTACACTATTTTTATGATTATACTTTCTACTCCGCATTGTGGATTCACCTTATCGGCGCAATGCACTGAGCAACATTTGGCTTGGACGTATGCCATATTGTGATAAGCATCGGACACGCTGGTAACGGTAGAGCAAACGATGCATTTGTAAGTTGGCATGGTTTGTTCTTTGCCTCTATAGTATGATACGCCATTTGAACACTCTACTTTTTGAGTTCGGCCACTCTTTTTTGGAATTCCGCCTTGTCGCTCTCGATGGTGTCCAGGACCTCGTGCGCGGCGCGCAAGAACGCTGGCACGATCTTCCCGAACGTGTGCGTCTGCAACATGCCGAGGACGCGCTGTTTCGTCTTCTCCGTGCTCTCGTCCCTGGCGGGGCTCTGCAACTTCTCGAACCACCCGAACACGTACGCGATGAGGTGGTAGAGGTCCTCGCCCTTGAAGCAATGGTTCTTCAACATTTGCTCGAAGATCGTGATGTCCATCTCCTCCGCGATTTTGGCGTGCAGGTCCGTTCGCTTCGGGATCTGCTTGGCGATGCGCTGCCGCAGTTCGTCGTACAATTTCAAGACCCAATCGTAGTTCTCGTCGATGAGGGACTTCTCCAGGAGATCATCGAAGGCGCGAAGGTAATTGTCGCGAATCTGCTTGTGCAACCGTTCCATGCTTTTTTCACCAGTGGCAGATTTTTTTTACAGCGGTAGGGCCATCGGCAGGTTGGAATTGTACTGCTGCTGTTGGGACTGCTGCTGCACTGACCTTTGGGGTTGGGTTGCCGGCTGTTGGCGGGCAGGGCCCTGCTGTGACGTTGATTGTGCTCTGGCAGCGCGACGCTTCCGCTCGAAGTATCTCTTATTCGGCATTTGGTTGCGGTTGTCCTTGGTTTATCTATCGGCCTAGAAAAAAAAAAGTCGGTTGACCGCCGAACCGAGGTTGCCCGACCGACGCTCCCACGACACGACCCACCCGCAACTAGACCCGAACACAAACAAGGGAATGGAACTCGCCGTGCAAGAGAAGCGCGAAGCGCTGGAACAGGACATCGCGTCCAAGTGCAACGCCCTGGGCGCCGAGAGGGAAGCGTTGAAGGCCAAATTGGCGGGGTGGAAAGGCAGGCGCTTCGTCCATGACCGCCGAGACGCGGAGGCACGAATCATGGCGATCGATGAGGAGATCGCCATCCTCGAAAGCGGCTGCGTCAACCGGCAGTTCGAGAAGGATGCGAAGGCATTCCTCGAAGCGTCCTCGGGGCAGGCAGACATCGTCGTGAAGAAGATCCAACGCGACGACACCTTCGTGGCGCAGAAGGAGAACAACGGGAGGCAGACCCGCAAGCGCACGACGGCGCGCAACATCATGGTGCAGGACAACACCGGGACGACGACGACGGCGGCGAACGGGGCGGCGCAGAGCGTGGTGATGGACGAGTTCATGGCCAAGTACAACGACAAGATCCCGACCATCTACATGACGGTCGGGGATACGTGCAAGCACTGCCCGAACGGGAAAATGTGCAAGTTCCAAGCGCAGATGGTGTGCGACGGATGCGGGAATGCCGTCAATTTCATCGACTCGTCCTCCGACTCCTTGGCCTACAACGACGAGGTGGAATACTCCAACTTCTCGTACCGCCGGATCGCCCACTTCACCGAGTGGCTGTCGAACTTCCAGGCCCGTGAGAACACGAAGATACCGGACTCGGTGATGCACGAGATCATGCTAAAGTTGAAGGAGCGCAAGGTAGACAACGTGGACAGCATCACGCCGCGCCTGGTTAGGATGATATTGAAGGAGTTGAAACTTAACAAATACTACGACAACATAGTGATGATCAGTTGTCGTCTGTCCGGGAAGACGCCTCCGCGTCTCACACCTCGTGAGGAGGACACGCTGAAGCGGATGTTCCTGATGATCCAGGACAGTTTCGAGAAGCACTGCCCCTCCAACCGGAAGAACTTCTTGTCCTACAGTTACTGCATCTACAAGTTTTGCCAATTGCTCGGCCTCGACCGGTACTTGGACTACTTCTCGCTGCTCAAGTCCAAGCAGAAATTGGCGAACCAAGACGCGATCTTTGAGAAGATCTGCAAGGACCTAAACTGGAAGTTCATCCCCAGCGTCTGAATCTTTTTCTGCCCGACCAACAAAACCAGATGCGCCGCGATGTGTTGCTGACTATCACGGTCTTCCTCCTTCTCGCCCTCTTGCCGACTATCCTGTTCGACCGAAAATCCTTCGCGTCGTACGACGTGTGCCCCTACTCGAAGACGTACAGAGACGTCTATCCCGAGGGGACGTTCGTCCTGAAAGCGTTCTGTGTGGACGAGTTGTCGCGGATGCTTCGGGTGGTGCGAAAGGCGCTGGACGTACGGCACAACAAGGGAATGCTGGCAAAGCGCCTTTACGGCGAGGATTGCATGGAGGTCGCTTACGTGAACCAGGTCCACGGGTCGATGGCGTACCTTGCGAGGAAGTTCTCGCTGCAAAAAAAACCCAGCAAAATCTCCCTAAAGCATCGTCTGGAGCGTGTAGATGGTGTACCGATCTCCGTCGTGGGAGAACACCACCAACATGGGAAGCGCCGGCCGCAGATCACGGAGATCGCTTAGGCGGTACTTGACGGGCTTCACGTTGACCTGCCAAAGCACCGTACCGTCGTGTCGGACGATCTTTCCCATCGCGCGGTGGGAATTGAAAATGTAGGTGCATCGAAGCATTTCGGCCATGTCCGCGATGGTCATGTACGACTTTGAACTTTGCTTGGCCCGCTTCACGGCCTCGTGGTGCCGCCGCTGCACCTCCTCCATTGTCAGGTCTGGCGTCGTCTCGTAGGTGGCGAGGACGATCAAATTCCCTCCCAAGCGCGCCCTCCCGCCCCGCTTGCTTACAAACACGCCGATCTTGTGCGGGGTCTTGGGGAGGTAGGTCTGGACAAGGTGGGCGCACACCGTGGTGAACGACGAGTACGTTGTGTGCTTGGGCAGTTTGGGCATGGCGATGAGCGGGTACGTTGTGGCGCGATCGATGCGTTTTGGCTGGAGTTCTCCCGTCCGGATCATCTCGGCGAACAAGTTGCCGTCCAGCCGGCGATGGCTCGCCTCGTAGTGCAGCAGGTTGCCGTGGCGGTCGCGAAAGGTGCTCCTCAATTTGGTCGTCGTCCCGATCAACAGGTTGGTGACGAAGAAGGGCGTGTGGAAGACAAGGATATAGAGGGTCAGCACGGCCAACAAGGATGGCCACCAGCGTCGCATCGGATTGTGTTTTTTCCCCTGCTAGATTTTTTTTTTTCACCTTGCGGAGAAGAAGACGAGCACCATCAAGATCAAAGGGACCAGCATGACGGAGGTGATGCTGGCGAGGTGGAACCCTCGCTCCGGGTCCTTGTCCAACCGTAGCCACCGGGTGAAAGCGAACAACGACCAGTTCGTGAAGCGATCGAAGGGTTTGATCCCGGTATTGGTGCCCCACGATGCGGCGGCGTTCTCGGTGGCCTCGAAGCGTTGGACGGCAAGCGGACGGTGGTACGCGTAGCAGATGAACTTGCTCAGGTACACGTCGATGTGCCGGATGCGGCAGGCGTTCGCTTCGAACTGGGTCAGGTACGCTTCGCGGCAGCCGGCGGAAAGGATCAGGGCGTGGGCGCATGTCCACTTCAGAAGCCGCACGTGGAACGCGTTGACCGGCACCGACGCGATGGCGAAGGGACCCAGATTGTACAAGTCGTACGGTCGATCGAAGTCCTCGATCCGCGCGACGTCCTCTGTGGTCACCTCGTCGAGGAACATGAAATCGTCCTCGAGGAACATCACCTTGCCTTCCGGCGGCGCATGGCGCATCGCCGTGTAGTACGCATGGGCCAGGTCGTAGCATGGTTCGTCGTGGCACAACGCCTTCTCGCAGGCCTTGTACCCTTTGTTGTGCTGGATATGGACGGTCCTGCAGGGGCGGAAGGTGTCGAGTTGTTTCAGGTACTGGCCCCGCCGGCTGCTCGTCTCCATGGTCAGCACGTAAGCGACCTTGACCGTCTCGAACATCGCTCTGTCGTACCGAAGCGTCTCCAGGCGGTAACACATAATGTTTAGTATAGTATACAATAAATATTTATATTACGTTGTCTTTGTTAAACGCACCCTTCACAATGTACTGGACAGAGTTAAGCGCGTTCGACAGCGTCTCGTTTCTCGCCTCGACGTCAACCATCTTTTTTTTTAGTGCTTCGTGCTCCTCTCGCAACTTTCGAAGTTCTTCTTCGATACCGAACATGGGAACGTTATCTGGTAGTTTAATGTCCCAGACGCCCATCATAGGTAGTTTGTCTTTTTCGTGAAAGCCCGGTGGTGGCTTGGTCCTTTTTCCCCATGGTATCGCTTGCTGGTCGCGCTTGAATTGTTCGCAGTTAAATTTGTCGCGGTTGAAGTGGTCGCAAGCGGAAATGGCTCGGTTCACGTAGTCCCGTATATACTTCTTTGACTTCGCCACCGCGATCTTTTGGTGGAGGAGTGTTATAACATTTGGTGTTTTTGGAGGTCCGTCGCCTGACTTTTCAGGGATCATTAATTGTTCGAGGGGCTCTAACTGCTTCTTCATCGACTCCCACTGCTGCGGGTAGAAAGATCCGTCCATTTCCACGGCTTTTTTGAAACGTTTCAAGTTCAGCATCGCCTGCCGCACCATTTCTTGGTCTATGGTGTGCGTGAAGGAGCAGCACGGGTGGCCACAAATCAT
>MDTG01142205.1_pt1 | contig 10024 bp, 9 predicted proteins | sample 811421 | NCBI WGS metagenome assembly MDTG01 (sample SAMN05326645, study PRJNA326480) | marine metagenome | isolation source: seawater | place: Pacific Ocean: South East | collected 2011 | reverse complement strand
TTTATGAAAGATAATTTGTTTAATTTAATGCAAGACAAAGACTGGAAAATTTTCCAAAGCTTTACAAAAAAAAATCTTGTAAAATCTTTTATTACAAATAAAAGATTTAATAAATTTTGGTTTAAAAGAAAAAAATGGACTATTTATATTAAAAAAACTAAAAATAAAATTTATATGCTTAACATGTTCATTGTTTTAAAAGCAAAGTATTTTAAGAAAAAAATTAATTTATGCTGGACATCAACTGGTATATCTCTCACAAACACTAAGGCAAAAGGAATATTTGGTTTATCAATGTTTCATTTAAATAAAATATTTCCAATTGTAGTTATGGCATGTGGAAATAAGAATTCATTACCAATAAATGAGTCTTTAGGAAAAAATTTAAATAATTTGAAATTAAGAAGATTCATTTTTTCAAATAATTTAAAGTGCATAGAAATGATTAAAATTAATAAAAGAAAAATTTATAAGAAAGAAATATTTGCAAAACAAAAAATTATTCAAAATTACGAATTAATCCAAAAACTTGAAAATAAAGTACCAAAAGATCTCAATACACTGTGGGGTAAATTTTCATCGAGTCTGTCTTTGTCCATAATAAAAAATTATAGATATTTTAAGTGGAGATATGAAAGAGCCCCATATCAAAAATATTATTTTCTTACTTTTAGAAGTAAAAAAAAAAATCAGCTATTAGGAATTAGCGTTATAAAATTTCAAAAAACAAAATTTGGGGTTTGTGCAAGAATAGTAGATTTCATGTCTTCGAGCTCAGCATTAAGTAAAAAAATATGGCAAGGTACAATCGTAGAATGTATGAAAAAAAACGCACTTTTTATTGATTTTATTGTTTTTGGTACAAAAGAGGATAAGTTTTTAAAACTATCTGGTTTTGTTTTAATTAAAGAAAAATTCAAAGAAATAGTTCCTAATTTATTATCTCCCATTGAAAGTAGAGATTGGTCATACTCTTTTCATATAGGAGGGTATTCATCTAATTTAATTAATAAAAAATATATTAGTAAAATTTGGTTTACCAAAGGTGATGGAGACAGGGATTGGCCCACTCCATACGAAATAAAAAGGAGAAATATATGAGCTTAAAGGAAAAATCATTATTCGGTTTACCATCAGAGGTAAAATTTTGTAAAAAATGTGTAGAATCAAATCAAAGATTTTTGAGCTCTACGCAGCACAAAATAACTGCATCAGAAAAAAAAGAAACTATCTATTTTAATGAACAAGGTGTTTGTGGAGCATGTGCTTTCTATGAAAATAAAAGTAAAATTGATTGGAAAGCAAGAGAGAAAGAATTAAGAGAAATATTAGATAAATATCGTTCAACAGATGGAAGTTATGATGTTTTGGTTCCAGGTAGTGGCGGTAAAGATAGTATATTTACGTCTTTTTTATTAAAAGAAAAATACAATATGAATCCATTGACTTGTACTTGGTCACCAGGAGAATACACAGAAATAGGATGGAAAAATTATAAATCTTGGATAAATTCTGGGTTTCATAATATCTTGTTTACTCCAAATAAAAAAATTCATGGATTATTAACTCGAATAGCTTTTGAAAATCTTCTTCATCCATTTCAACCTTTTGTTTTAGGACAGAATTCATTTCCTTTAAAAGTTGCGATACAAAATAATATCAAACTTATTTTTTACGGAGATGGTAATGAGGAAAGAGCAAAAAGTAAATCAAATGATAAAAGAGTTAATAAAGATTTGAAACTTTATAATTTTCATTTTAAAGAAAAAAATGACGACATCTTTTTAGGTGGAATTCAGATTCAAGATTTAATTAAAAAATATAAAATTTCAAAAAGTGATCTTCTACCATTTTTGCCTCTTTCAAAAGAATCAGTTTTAGAAAATAAATTAAAAGTTTTAGAAATTACAAAATTTATAAACTACAATCCCCAAGATAATTTTTATTTTGCTAAAGAAAATACAAATTTTCAGGTCAATCCTGATGGAAGAAGTGAGGGAACTTATACAAAATATTCTAGTCTAGATGATAAATTTGATGGATTTCATTATTACACAATGTTTATCAAAACTGGCAGAGGCAGAGCTACAGAGGATGCGGGAATTGAGGTAAGAAATAAAATTATCTCAAGAGATGAAGCAGCCTCTCTTGTTAAAAAATATGATGGTGAGTTCCCTAAAAAATATTTCAAAGATTTTTTAAATCATACAAATTTAGATGAAAAAAGATTTTTTGAAATAGTTGATAAATTTAGATCACCACATTTGTGGGATAAAAATAATGGAAAATGGGTTTTAAAAAAGGCTGTTTGGAAGTGACATTGAAACCCAGAATAATAGCAAGAATGGATATAAAAAACTCTAATTTAATTAAATCTATTAATTTAGAAGGTCTTAAAATTATTGGAAATCCAAATAATTATGCAAAAAAATATTATGAAGATGGTGCTGATGAAATTTTATTTATGGATTGCGTTGCTACTTTATATGGAAGAAATAATCTTTCTGAGATAATAAATCAGTCAACTAAAGATATTTTTGTCCCCATAGCTGTTGGAGGTGGAATAAGAAGTCTTGAAGATGTAAGAATGATGCTTAATTCAGGCGCTGATAAAGTTGCAGTAAATACAGCAGCAGTTAATGACCCTCAATTTATAACAATGCTTGCAAATTTGATCGGCAGTCAAAGTATAATTATTTCCATTGAAGCAAAAAAAAGAGATAATAATTGGGAAGTCTACACTAGCAATGGAAGAGACCCTACAGGTAAAGATGTAATAAAATGGGCTAAACAAGTTGAAAAATTAGGTGCCGGTGAGATCCTGTTAACCTCGATAGATCAAGAGGGGACTAGAAAAGGTTTTGATATCGAACTCAATAAAGCAGTAACATCGGTGACTAATTTACCAGTTATATCTAGTGGGGGTTTCGGAAAAATTGATCATGCAAAAGATTTGATTGATACTTGTCAAATTAGTGGAATAGCATTAGCAGATGCACTGCATTATAAAAGATACAACTTAATGGAGGTAAAAAAAAGTTTATTAATCTGAATGACTAAAAATAATTTATATATTATTGGTAAAGGTGATCATGCTAAAGTGATTTTCTCAGAGGTTGTTAGAATAAAAGAATTTTCTTTTAAAGGATTTATCAACAAAATTTCTTTAAAAGAAAAAATATACAAATTAGATAAAAACTTAAAATATAAAAATATTGGTAAAATTACCGATATAAAAAAATTTATTTCAAATAATTATTTTATTGTTGCTGTAGGAAAAAATAAAGTGAGAAAAAAAATAGTTTTAAGTTTGGAAAAAAAATACAAAAAAATAAAATGGGCAAAAGTTATTTCAACAAAATCTAATATTGATAAAACTGTAATTATTGGTGATGGAACTATGATTATTTCTGGAACCACAATAAACATAGGGTCGAAAATTGGTCGACATTCTATAATTAATACTAATTGTTCTTTAGATCATGACAATCTAATTAAGAATTATATTAATTGCTCACCAGGCGTTGTATCTGCAGGTAATGTTACAGTTAAAGACGAGGCTTTTATTGGCATGGGTACAAGTATAAAACAAAATATAATTATAAACTCTAATACGATTATTGGAGCCCAATCTTACGTTAATAAAAATTGTAAAAAGAATTCCATTTATTATGGTATTCCGATAAAAAAAAAATGAAAAGTTTAAAATCTATTCCACTGGCAGAACCTTATTTTTTTGGAAAAGAAAAAAAATTTATCATCGATTGCATTAAATCTGGCTGGATAACAACTTCAGGTAAATATTTGAATAAATTTGAACTTGAAATAAAAAAAATTACCAAAGCAAAATATTGCTGTGCATTAATTAATGGCAGTTCCTCACTGCAACTTGCCATAAGATCATTAAACCCTCAAGCAACAGATGAAATTTTAGTTCCATCAATAACTTTTGTAGCGAGTGTTAATTCAATAAAATACAACAATTGTAATCCAATATTTATGGATGTTGATAATAATTATTTAATTGATTTAAAAAAAACATCTGAATTTTTAAAAAAAAATACTTTTAGAAAGAATGGATACACAATAAATAAAAAAACAAAAAAAAGAATTTTAGGAGTGATAATTGTTCATACTTTTGGAAATTGTGTAAATCTAAACAAAAAGACAATTAATATGTTTAAAAAATATAATATCAAAATTATAGAGGACGCCGCTGAAAGTCTTTGCTCTTATCATCAAGAAAAAAAATTTATTAAACATTCGGGCCTGATAGGGGATATAGGTTGTCTATCATTTAATGGAAATAAAATAGTGACCTCTGGAGGCGGAGGAATGATTATTACTAATAATAAAAAATATTATGAAAAAATAAAATATTTATCACTACAAGCTAAAAATGATGTAATCAATTTTATTCATAATGAGGTGGGTTATAATTTTAGAATGTCAAATATGCATGCAGCAGTAGGTTTAGCTCAAATTTATAGTTTAAAAAATATTTTAAAAAAAAGAAAAAAAATCTATGAAACTTATAAAAAAAATTTAAAGTCAATACCTGGAATTAAGTTGCTTGATCAGACTCCTGGTAGTATTTCCAATAATTGGCTTAATGTAATTCAAATTGATAAAAAAAGTTATGGGAAATCAAAAAATGATTTAATTAATCACCTTTTGTCTAAAAATATTCAAGTTAGGTCAGTTTGGTACCCTAATCATATGCAAAAACCTTTTTTAAGTTATCAAAACTTTCAAGTAGAAAATAGCTCTAAACTTTTTAAAAAATCTATATGTTTACCAAGTAGTCATTCTCTTTCAAAAAACCAATTAATGTTTATTATTTCAACAATTAAAAGATATGCAAAAAAATAATTATATTATAAAAAATTCTAATAATATTTCTCAAGCTCTAAAAAAGATGGAGAGATTTGGCATAAGAACTTTATTAGTTGTTGATAAAAAAAAACAGTATTTGGGGACACTAGCTAGTGGTGATATTAGGAGGTCATTAATTAAAAATTCAAAATTATCAAGTAAAATTGAAAATATTTATAAGAAAAAAACAATCTTATTAAGAAGTAAAAATTACAACTTAAGTAAAACTAAAAGTATATTTACTAAGAATAGAATTGATATAATTCCGATAATTAATAAGAGCAATAAAATTATTGATGTATTAAACTATTTTGAATTAAGTTTAAAATCAAAAAAAATAAAGAAAAAACAATATATATCTAAAGTTGGGGTAGTTATAATGGCAGGAGGTAGGGGGACAAGATTATTACCTTATACAAAAGTTTTACCAAAACCTCTTTTACCAATCAAGAATAAAACTTTGATTGAACATGTTATTGATCAGTTTACAGACCATAAAATTAAAAATTTTGTTTTTACAATAAATTACAAGGCTTTAATATTTAAAGCTTTTTTTGAGGAGCTAAATCCAAGTATTAAATACCGATATATAGAGGAGAAAAAACCTTTAGGCACCGCAGGTTCATTAAGTAAGCTGAAAAAGGAATTTAAGAATTATTTTATTACTACTTGTGACACAGTCATTAAAACAGACTATAATAAAATTTATAATCATCACCAAAAAAACAATAGTGATATTACGATTGTATCTGCTGAAATTTCTAACAAACTTCCTTATGGAGAGTTGAAATATATTAAAAAAAATCAATTAATCGAATTCAAAGAAAAACCGACCTATAAACATGAAGTAAATACAGGTGTTTATCTGGTTAATTCAAAAATTTTTGATTTAATTCCAAAAAATAAATTTTTTGATATGAATAGTTTAATCAATAAAGCTTTTAAATTAGGAAAAAAAATCACATTATATAAAGTTAATAAAAAAGTTTGGAAAGATTTTGGAAATTTTTCTTAATTAGTATGAAATTACCTTTGTTAAAAGTTTTAATCATAGGATATGGCTCAATTGGACAAAAACATGCAAAAATTTTAAAAAAATTAAAATGTGAGATAATAGTTCTAACTAAACAGAAAAAAATTCCATTTAAAATTATTAAAGATAAAAAAGAAATTATAAAATGTAATCCAGACTATATAATCATTTCGAATAGTACTTCAAAACATCTTAAATACATAGATTTTTTAGAAAAAAATTTAAAAAAAAAAATAGTACTTATTGAGAAGCCAATTTCAAATAAATACAAAAAAATAAAATTAAAAAATAATAAATATATAGTTGGTTACAATTTAAGATTTCATCCAGTTATACAATTTATCAAAAAAAAAATAAAAAAGGACAATATTCATTTTATTTCTATTAATGTTTCAAGTTATTTACCTGAATGGAGAAAAAATATTGATTATAAAAATAGTAATAGTGCAAAAAAGAAATTAGGAGGTGGTTTACTTTTAGAATTAAGTCATGAATTAGATTATGTAAAATGGATATTTGGAAAAATAAAATTAATTTATAGCTATAACAAAAGAATTTCTGATTTGAAAATTGACACTGACGATATCTTAATTTTGTTTGGTGAAATTAATAAAAGAACAAAAGTTATTTTTAACATGAATTTTTTTTCAAGAATAAATGAAAGAAATATCCAAATTGAAGGAAAGAATTTTTCTTTAAAAGGTGATTTAATTAAAAATCATATTGAAATTTTAAGTAATAAAAAGAACAGAATATACAATTGGAAAAAATATAAAGTTTTTAATACTTACATTGAGGAACACAAAAAAATTTTTAAAAAAGACCTTAAGGATTTTTGTACATTCGAGGACTCAATGAATACATTGAAAATGATAAAACAAATTAGAGGTTCATAAAGTGAGAGTGCTATGTACAATTTGTGCTAGGGGAGGCTCGAAAGGAGTAAAAAATAAAAACCTAAAAAAATTTTTAGGTAAACCTCTAATTTATTATACAATATCACAAGCTAAGAAAATAAATAGATTTACAAAAATTGTCTGTTCTTCAGACTCAAAAAATATTTTAGATATTGCAAAAAAAAACAAAGTTGATTACGCTTTATTAAGACCAAAATTTTTATCTAATGATAAAGTAGAAAAATTAAAAGCTATAAAACATTGTTTAATCAATTCAGAAAAGTTTTTCAAATTAAAATTTGATTTTATAGTAGATTTAGATGTAACAGCTCCTCTGAGGTCTACAAAAGATATAAATAAAATTATTAGTTTAATTTCAAGTAAAAAGAATGCTCATAATATTTTGGCTCTAACGCCTTCAAGAAAAAATCCTTATTTTAATATGGTTGAAATTAAAAAAAATAATAAATTAGAAATAGTTAAGAAAACTTCCAAAAAGATCCACTCTAGACAAAAGGCACCTAAGGTCTACGAAATAAACGCAGGTTTATATGCATGGAAGAGAAAAAGTTTAATTAAATCTTATGACTTAATTAACAAAAATACACACTATTTTATTGTACCAAATTCCAGATCTTTAGACATTGATACCCCTGAAGATTTTAAGATAGTTAAATCTTTATTAAATTAATTAAACTAAAAATAATACGTTCAATAATTGAACATTATATATTTATATGCTAGATTTAAATATGAATATTTTTAAACTTAATGCCAAAAAAATCTTTGTTATTGGTGGTTCTGGTTTGATAGGAACTGAAATTTGTAATCAGTTACAATCGTTGGGAGCAAGAGTATACAATTTAGATGTTAACAAAAATTCAAAATTACATCCAAAAATAAATTTTTTAAAATTTGATATTTCCAAAGATAAATTTATTGAACGAAAATTGACATCTTTTTTTAAAATTTATGGAACTCCAAACAGTATGATTAACTGCTCTTACCCAACAAAAAAATCTTGGCCTAATTCTGATTTTAAATCTGTAAAAAAAAAAAACGATAAATGAAAACATTAATTTACATTTAAATTCTTATATATGGATTGCACGTATATTTGCAGAACAAATGAAAAAAATGAAAGTCAAAGGTAGTATAATTCAGTTTAGTTCACATTATGGTGTTATAGGACAAAGTACAGAAATTTATAGAGGAACAAATATGAAAGAAAATATGATTTATTCTGCAATTAAGGGGGGCATCATAAGTCATGTAAAACAAATGTGCGCTCATTATGGAAAAGATGGCATAAGAGTTAATGCTATTTGTCCAGGTGGTATAAAAGGTCATGTTAAAGGAAAAAGCAAAACTCAGTCTGAAAAATTTTTAAAAAGATATAAAGAAAGAACTCCATTGAAAAGATTAGCCACTGCAGAAGAAATTTCTCCAGCCGTAGCTTTTTTAGCTTCGGACCTGTCATCTTATATTACAGGAATACATTTGATGATAGATGGTGGATGGACAGCTACTTGATATTTAATTTTTTGAAATGAAAAAAAAACTAATCATTTATTTGACGATTGTAAAAACAAGAAAATTTGATTTTGAGAGATTTGATGCTTATGAGATACAAAAGTCAGGAACTGTAGATTTTGAATTTCATGAAATTGCAGATTTTATTTATCCAGGATTTGCAAATTTATTTATTGCCCATAGATTAAGAAAAAAAAAAATTAAAATTTTTTCTAGTTTTGATAATTGGAAAAAAGAAATGATAAATAAAAAAAAAATTTATAAAGAAAAAATAATTGTTTATAATACTATTGAAAATTTGAATTTTCAAAGCTTTAAGGTAAATCATTTTTTATTTAAAAAAAAATTTAAAACTATAGTGGCATCAAGTTTAGATCATCCAGAATATTTCTCTAATAGTTTAATTAATAGATTAAAATTTTTATTTAAGGATCTTTATTCAAATAAAAAAAAAATAAGACTATTTATACAAAGTTATTTTTTTTATAATTTGGGAAAAATTTTAAAGATTCAGCCAAGTTTTCTCTTAAAGTGTGGTTCAGCTTATAGTCCATATGAAAGTAAAACAGGAATTAAAATTTTAAACGGGCATAGTAGAGATTATAATATGTTTTTAAAATCAAAAAAAAAAACCTGTAAAAGAAAAGATAAATTTGCTTTGTTTTTAGAGTCTGCGACTCCAGTGCATAACGTGGGAGATGGATTCATTTCTGGAGAAAGAAATAATTATAAAGGAACAGCAAAAAATTGGCTTAATTCATTAAACAATTTTTTTTTAAAAATTGAAAAAACATTTAAGATTAAGATCTTAGTAGTTCCTCATCCTAAAGTAAAAGATAAGAAAAATTATTCAAAATTATATAAAGGCAGAGAAATAGTGAAAGATAAATTATCAGTTATATCTAAAAAGTGTCAGATGATTATTTCAAGAGACAGCACGGGTTTTTCTTTTGCTGCAATCTATAATAAACCTGCAATATTTATGTATAACAATGAATTGATTAAATTAAACAAAAATTTTATCCGTAACCAAAAAAAATTTGCTAATGAACTTGGATTAAATCCAGTAAATATTGATAGTAATTTTTCTAAAAAAGAAATCTTAAAATTTAAAAATTTTAATAGAAAATATTATTTGGAATATGTAAAGAAATATCTTTCTTCGAGAAAAGATGAAAAACTTAACTATCAGGTAATAGAAGAGGCTTTTAAATATTAAATTTTTTTAAAACATAATGATAAATTTAAATAAATTAAAAAAAATAAAAAGTAGTTACCCGGTTTTAATTGGAAAAAATTTTATTTCGACCAAAGATTGTAAAATATTGATTAAAGAAATTATGAATTCCAAGTCATTTGATGATTTGATACATGGTGGAAGAAATAGAATAAATAAAGGTTCAAGAAATTTTACAAATTATCTTAATAAATCAAAATTATCAAAAAAACTATATAGTTATTTTAATAATAAAATCTTTTTAAATAGAATTGATAAAAAATTTAAAAGTACTTTTAAAAATTCTCCTTGGTCAAATACTTCTCAATTTAAAAAATTTTTAAAAAATAAATATACAAATAAAATATTTATGAATTCTAAAGAACTCACAAGTATGTATAGTAAGATTCAAAATAAACATAATATCAACTTAGACTTTGATTTTTCTGTATCAAAAGATGGTTATAAATT
>MDTG01048875.1_pt1 | contig 10024 bp, 11 predicted proteins | sample 811421 | NCBI WGS metagenome assembly MDTG01 (sample SAMN05326645, study PRJNA326480) | marine metagenome | isolation source: seawater | place: Pacific Ocean: South East | collected 2011 | reverse complement strand
GTATCTTTTTTTGAAATAGATTTTAAAAATTTAGTATCAATAAATATTTTTTTTGGAGGATAAAAATTTCCTAGCTGGTTTTTATGATCATGAAAATTAATAGATGTTTTACCGCCTATACAGCTGTCACATTGAGCTAGAAATGAGGTTGGATAAAATATCCAATCTACGCCTCTAAATATAATCGAAGAAATAAAACTACCTATATCTTGAGTTATTCCACCACCAATAACGATAACTTTCTTATTTTTTCTGAAATTAAATTGTAAAATCTTCTTAATAATTTTCCCTAGATTTTCAAATGATTTACTTTTTTCATTTGCAAACACTTTAATAATATTAGTTTTTGGAAGTAATTTTGCGAGTTTATGCAACCTATAAACATTATCATCGACGATAACAATATCATCCTTATCAATATTTTTCATGAAATGAGGTTTAGATAAATTTATAAAATTTACACTGTATTTGCTACTTGATGATTTTATGTTTATTATTTTTTTATTCATAACTATTTATCTTATAGTAAATCCACCATCAATAACAAAATTTTGGCCTGTTATATATGTATTATAATTACTACATAAAAAGAAAATTAAATTAGTTATCTCATTTTTTTTTGCAAATCTTCTCATAGGAATATCTTTTTTAATCTTACTAGATTCAATCTTAGATAATATTTTTTTTGTAAGTTCAGTCTCCACAAATCCTGGTGACACAGCATTTACTAATATATTGTACCTAGCTAAATCAATCGCAGTCGCTCTTGTTAATCCAATAAGTCCTGATTTGGAGGCAGAGTAAGATGCTCTCTTTTCTTTACTGATTACGCCGAATATTGAAGATACATTAATAATAAATCCTTTTTTTTGTTTTATCATTTGTTTTGCGACTAATTGTGAAATTAAGTAAGGCGCTCTCAAGTTCACTCTATTAATCATATCCCAATCATCTCTAATTATTTTATCAATATCGTTAATTTTGTTAATTCCAGCATTATTTATTAAAATGTCTATTTTTTTATATTTTATTAAATTTTTTGAGAATTCTTCAATTGATTTATCATCATTGAAATCGACAATAAAATTAGTCCATTGATTTTTTAATTTTGTATTTTTTAATTTAAAAGGCTTAGTGCTTGTTGATATAATATTAGCTCCAGACAAATAAAAAGAATTTGCTAGGTCATTCCCTATACCCCTACTTGCCCCAGTAATTAAAACATTTTTATTTTTAAAGTCTATTTTCATAATTCATTTAATAAATTTTCTACAGCTGTTTTTTCCATACTTTCACGACACTCTATAGTATAAGAAGCTATATGTGGTGTTAAAATTATTTCTTTATATTTAGTCATTTCACCCTGATAAGGTTCATCAACAAAAGCATCTATCCATGCGGATGAAATTATACCTTGTGTTAAAGCTTTTACTAAATCAGTTTCTGAGACAACTCCTCCTCTTGAGGCGTTGCATATAATTGACCCCTTTTTCATCTGAGCAAACTCATCTTTTCCAATTATACATTGTTCAGAATTTACATGAATAGTTATTAAGTCAGCTATTTGGATAGCATTTTCAAGCGTAAATAATTTAAAATTTTTAGGAACATCATCAATATTGATAAATGGATCAACTATTAGAATATTTGCTTCAAAAGATGATAAGATGTTCGCAACTTTTTTTCCTATTCTTCCGTATCCTATTATTAGTATATTTTTACCTTTAACTTCATTCCCAATTACTCTCTTCCATGCAGATTTATGCATTGTTTCATTCATCACATAAGTTTTTTTTAATAAGCCAATAATCATGCCAACTGTTAACTCTGCAACAGAAGTAACGGGACCTTCAGGAATTGAATAAAGTTTAATATTATTTTTTTTAAGAGAATTTAGATCTACATTAGATATACCCGATCCAACTCTTGATATTACTTTTAATTTTGAACCAGATAACACTTCATTATCTAAAGTCTCTAATCCTGCTATTAAACCTAAAACATCTTGATCTAATAACTCAATAGTTTCTTTTTTGGTAAATTTTCTTCCATATGGATTAACCACTACTTCAAAACCTTTTTTTTTCAATTCTAATATTGGTTTATTATTAGATTGACCAAAAGAGGATGGTCCAATTAAAATTTTTTTTTTCATCTTTTTTTTATATGTAATTTTATTTTCTATGAGTTGATATGATTTTGAAACCAGTGAGCTAAAAGATGATTCACTAAAAGATGAGAATCCTCAACTGGCCCATAATCACCTTTTTCACTCTTTGTATGAATTGTAATATCAGATAATTTTAATAATTTTCCTCCATCAAAACCTAAAAAAGAAATTACTTTACCTTTGTTTGCTTTTACCCATTTAACAGCTTTTATTAAGTTATCTGAATTTCCACTAGCAGATATTGCTATAAGTTTATCTCCTTTTCTAAAGTGTATTTTTAATTGATTAATAAATACCTCACTATAATCTAAGTCATTAGATATCGCTGTTATAACTGCGTTACTATCAGTTAGGGCCATAAACCTAAATGGTTTTTTAGTTTTAGTTTTTTTTATAATATCAAATCCAAGGTCATTTGCCATTGATGTAGCAGTGGTTGCTGAGCCACCGTTACCAATTATAAAAATTGTATTACCGTTTTTTCGTGCAATATTAAGTTCTCTTACGAGCTTCTCAATTTGTTTTTTATCTATCGATTGCAGTATATTGTACAAATAGTCAATATATTGACTAGTAAAGTCACCTATTGATTTTGAAGATTTTGCTAATTTATTAATATTGCTCATTTTCTATATATTAAACATTTTTTTCCAACGCTTATCTGAAGTGTATATCATATATATTAATTTCATAACAGATAAAGCATCACTACTATTGCCATTCGTTATAGGCTCATTGTTAATTATATTTTCAGCAAATTCATCGATTTCTTTCTTCCATGAATTGTCAACTGAGTATTTATGTATTTTTTCAATTGGATTTGAATTTTTATTATCTTTTTTTCTTTTTGTAATAATAAGTCTTTCTTCACCATAGCTTTTTGAGCTAGATAAAATACCCGAAAGCTCTAATTGGGCTTTTTCTAATGTAATTTCTAATCTAAACTTATGTTTCCATTCAGTAGCAGTTGAATGTATCATCGCAACTCTACCTTTGCTGTCTTCCATCATTATATATGCATTATCTTCAACATCATGATTCCAGAAATTATTAGATATAAAACTGTAAACTTTATTAAATTCATTAGAAAAATATAAAATCATATCAAGCATGTGAATGCCTTGATCAAGTAAAATTCCTCCACCTGCTTCTTCTCTTTTCGATCTCCATTTTCCTGAAAAAGGTATGATCTTACTTTTTCCATATACTCCTCTAAAGTTAATTATTTTTCCAAAAGTGCCAGACTCAATTATTTTCTTAGTGTGTTCAATTGATTTGTGGTATCTATGGTTGAAACCATACTTTAACTTTAAATGTTTGTTTGCTTTTTCAACTTTTATAACTTTTTCTATGTCTTGCACATTTCTACCAGGTGGTTTTTCACAGAAAACATGAAGTCCATTTCTTAATCCCATCATTGTTACTTCTGGAGCATATTTATTTGGCAAACAAACAAATAATATATCTAACTCAACATTTAAAAGTTTTTTAAAATTTTTATAAAACAATACACCATCTGAGTATTTTCCATCTTTTTTAAAAGCAATATCACTGACTGCAACAGTTTCCATCGCGTAATTGCTGTCTATAAATTTTCTTCTTATTTTTCCAACAACTCCATAACCAGCAATCCCAACTCTCAATTTTTTCATAGTTAAATATATTAAATATGTAGTATAGTAACAAATGCCTAAAATAAATAAATTTTGCTTTATTATACCTGCTAGGATGGGGTCATCTAGATTTTATGGCAAACCACTTAAAACCATCAATGGCAAGGCAGTAGTGGAACTTGTATATGAAAACTGTTTAAAAAGCAAATATTGTAAAGAAGCAATTGTTGCTACTGACTCAGAAGAAATTTTAAATTTTTGTAAAGTTAAATCTATTAATTGTGAGCTAACTAAAGATCATAATTGTGCTTCAAATAGAGTTTCTGAAGTGTGTATAAATATATCTGATAAATGGATAGTAGAAGTACAAGGAGATGAGCCTTTGTTAGATGAAAAAATTATGAATAAGTGGATTCGTAAATGTATTATTGATATGCAAAAGAATATAGTGCCAGATATTTTTCTTTCTTATGCAAAATTAGATCAAAAAGATGCCGAAAATTTTAATTATGTAAAATTGCTGCTTTCTCCTTCAAAAGAAGTTCTTTGGTTCTCAAGATCAAAACTACCATCTGACTGGAAAGGAAATGTTCAATCAAATTTTTATAGGCACACTGGTTTCCATTTGTGGAATAGGAAAAGTTTATTAAAATTTAGCAAGATTGAACCTAGTTATGTTGAAATTTCTGAAGATACACATGCGGTTAGATTGGTTGAGAATAGTTTTAAAGTAAAAGGTATAGAAATTGTAGATACACAAGCGATTGATGTACCTGCAGATTTAAATAAAGCAAAAAGAATATATAAGAAGCAGAGATAAAAATGAATAAAGGTTTCTATGAATTAAGAATATATAAAGTTTATCCATCTAAAATAGAGGAACTACTTAGAACTTGGAAAAAAAACTTTCCATCTATATCAAAATATTTTAATTGTTTAGGAGTATGGACAGCAATTAGTGGTGATATTAATACTATATATCATATTTATTATTGGGAAAATTTTGACTTTTATGAGAATAACAAGAAAGCTTTTAAAAAAAATATGAAAACTTATATTAAAAAGGTTAAATTGATGTATATTTCGCAAGAATCTATAATTTTAAAAGACGCAGGCATAAAAAATAATATCCATGGAAAATAAATATATAAAAGAATCGGACGTAAAAAAAGTCCTTAAGAAAGATGGAATTTCAAAAGTTTCAATAGAAGGAGCAAATGCAATTCATTTGAATTCAGATGATTATTTAAAAAAAACAGATGAATCGTGGGCTAAAAGAGTTGTCTATAATAAACAAATGAGTGCTCACTTGATCTATCAAAATCCTGGAGAAACTAATCGTACTCATTATCATGAAATTGATGATGAATGGTGGGTTATACTAAAAGGTGAAATTAAATGGTGGATACAAGATCATGGTATAATTTATGCAAAAGCTGGTGACATTGTATATGCTCCATCTGGGAAACAACACAAAATTAAGACTATAGGCGCAAATCCCTCTATAAGACTCGCAATATGTAGACCTGATATTGAACATAAACACCCTGTAGATGATAATGCCCCAAAAGAATTTTAATGAATGAGCTTAGAAACACTAAAACAGTTATTACTGGCGTAAATGGTGATATAGCATTTAATGTAGCAAAACTATTTCATAAAAATGGATCAAATTTAATATTATTTGCAAAGAAAAAAACAGCAGCTTTATCTAAATTTATTACTAAAAAAAATGTGTTAATTTTTTATGGGGATTTATGCGACGAAAAATTCATCAAAGAGTCATTAGTTTCAATAAAACTTAAATATAAAAAAATAGATTTCATTATAAATTGTGCGGGTAGAGTGTCTTTTGAAAAAATAGAAAATATATCTCTTAATAATTGGAATCAAATTATTAATGATAATTTGACATCAACTTTTCTAATCACTAAATATTTATTAAAAGTATTAAAAAAAAATTCTAATAGTTCAATTGTAAATATATCATCAATTGCAGGTAGAAAATATAGTCAATTAGCTGGTACACACTATACAGCAAGTAAGGCAGGCGTAATTGGTTTTACAAGACAACTTTCTATTGAATTATCAAAATATAAAATCAGAGTGAATTCTATTGCGCCAGGTCAGGTTAACTCAAATATGCTAAATAATGCTATGGAGATTAATAATTTGAAAAAAAGTGATTTAACTAAGCTAATTCCTCTTGGTCGACTAGCTGAACCAAGTGATATTGCAAATTGTTGTGCCTTTTTATGTTCATCTAATTCTTTATATATAACAGGAACGACAATAGATATAAACGGTGGTTTGTTATAGATTTTTTTTAGTAAAAATTTAGCATTTCTATTAACGCATTTAAATAATTTTTAATTTAATAATAACTACTCAGCATATGAAAATGATTATTTTAAGCAGTAACGATAATTTGTTAGATGCTGAAAATAAAGATATAATATATTACTGGAACGGCTTTAAAGACTCCAAATACTACATAAATTCACTTATTGATAAAGACAAAGATCAATTTAGAGAAACTTATCTACATTTTATAGAGAGTATCAATAAGATAGATACAAACAGTGAAATATTTAGAAAAATATTTAAAATTGATAATTTTCATAACCTGTGGGAAATGTCGTCTATTTACGAAAAATGTCCAAATAAATCTCTAGTAATTAATGACTGCATAAAACTTATTGCTTTTGAAAAAGTTTTAGAAATAGAAAAGCCACATGTTGTTAAACTTATTTCAAAAGATATAAATCTTTATAGATCATTAAAAATTTTATGCGCAAGAAATAAAATTAAATTAGATAGTGAAGTAAAATTATTAGACATTATCAGATATAACATAGTGTTATTCAAGCCTAACGCTTTAAAAACTATATATTTTATTATTAAAAAATTTATTGCCTGTTTTTATGTAAAGAGGTTTGATGCAAATTATAAATTAAACCATGAAATATCAATTATTTCTTATTTTTTGAATTATAAAATTGAAAAAAATAAAAGTATAAATTTTTTTTCTAATTATTGGCACAACTTACCAGAATTAATCAACCAATATCACAAAGATATTAATTGGATTCACCTTGGTATAGATTCTAATGGTATTAAAAATTTCAATAATTTTAAAAAAAATAATAAAAATCTAGATGGTGAAAAAATAAATCATATGTTGGTTGATAATCATCTTTCAATGAGTATTTTTTTTCTGTCTCTATTCAGTTTTTTAAATATTTCATTTAAATCTATATTTATTTTTAATATTAAAAAGTTTTTTAATTTAAATAAGTCTAATATTAATTTTTATTCATTTCTTAAGAATGAGTGGATTACTTCAACACGAGGTGTTCAATTATTTTATTCAATAATAACTGTTAAAGTTTTTGATAAATTGTTTTCAAGTCTACCAAAGCAAAAAATTGGATTATATTTATATGAAAACCAATCATGGGAGAGAGCGCTGATTGGATCGTGGCGAAAATACAATCATGGTAAATTAGTAGGTGTGGATCACACAACTGGTTATATGAGATATTGGGATTTAAGATATTATAAATCATTGCAGTTTTTTAATAATCTCAATAACAAACAATCTATACCAGATTTACATTGTGTTAATAGTCCAATTTCAAAAAAACTATTAATACAAAGTGGTTTTCCAGAAAATAAAATAATTGACGTAGAAGCCCTACGATTTAACTCATTGCTTAATTATGATGTAATCCCAAATATAGATAGATCAAAAAATTCAAAAGTATTATTGATTGGTGATATAGATTATAACTCTACTAAAAATCTTTTATCAGACATAAAAAAAATATCTGATGTTATAAAAGATAAATTTGAATTTTCATTCAGACCACACCCAGGCACAATGAATATTGAAAAACTAATTTCATTTGCCAAAAGTATGCAGATTAACATTTCATCTTCAGATCTTATGTCTGATATTTCAATTCATAATAAAGTAATAATTGTTGACTCAAGCTCAGTAAGTATCGAATCATATTTAATGAATAAAAAAACAATAGTGTATCTAGGATTTAAAAAACTTAATTTGAATCCCACTAATATTTTAAAAGATATTGATTTTGTTTCAAACAGTGAAGATTTATTACAGGCACTAAGTAAAGATATAACTGATAATGATTATAAAAAAGAATTTTTTTGGTTAAGTAAAAATTTGAAAAAATGGAAAATATTTTTCGATAAATTATTTTTGCAAAATAATTTAAAACATTAATTTATTCTAAAAATTTAGATACTCTTTTTTTAATAATCTGATGAACATATAAATTACTATTATTCATATAAAAATTTCTTGAATTCTGTGTAGCTAACAAATACTTTTCATAACTCATATTATTTAATGTATTAAGTTTATTAAATAATGTTTCTTTATCATAATTTACAATTTTGACTAAATCAGGTAATTCAGCAAAAATATCACCCCAGTTTTGTTTTTCTGTAATATTATTTATCGATCCAAGGAATAAGACTTTTTTACCAGCACCGTACATTTCAAATGCTAGTGTGGAATCATGAGAAATAATTATTTCAGAATTTTGACAAAAAGTATAAGATTCATTTTTTGAAGACCTAGACAAAAAGTTGTTGTTTTTATTTTTTTTATTAAAAAATTCTATTTCCCATTTAAGATTTTTACTATTTGCTTTTGAAGCAGTTATGATTGAGAATTTCTTATTATAATTTACGCAAAAATTATTTACATCTGGTAGAAAAGAATTAAGATTTTTATTGATTTCATCTATTTCTTTTCTTTCAGTACTAAAATCCATTCGCCAGGTTGAGATATATACAATTCTATTTTTAAAATACTTATTTTCATTTTGATTATTTTCTTTAAAAATACCATATCTCAAAGATCCTACTGCATTATATTCGTTAATTTTTAAATTTAGTTTTTTTATTAACCTTTGTTCATAATTTCCAAAACCATATAGAATATCAAAACTAATATTCTGCCAATTGTGAAACTTATTAATGGATCTTAGTCCATTTTGAATAGAGATAACCATTATGCTAGGGAGAAATTTTTTAATTTGACCCGGTAAACTATCATTATCTGTAAACGTTAAAACAACTTTAGTTTTTTTTAGTCTACAAATAGCTAATGTATTTGATAAGAAAAAATTTCTAGAATAGTAATAATAATAAAAAAAATAGGGTAAAAAAAACAATTGTATCAATAAATTAAAGCAGTTTCTTGTACTTATCACATCGTATTTTATACTTTTGGGTATGCAGTACTCAACCTCGTCGCTAGTTATTTTATCAAGTATTAATACTGGCTTTACAGTATTGTTAAGTAAATTTAATTTCTTCATTTTAAAATGATAAAATAATTATGATATTTCAACCCAGTAGCCGTGATAAATTATTCCTAAACCATTAGTCCATTGTCTTTTTCCTTCAAATTCAACTGTCCAAGTTCTAATCAGGTCATTTTTTCTTTTTTTAATATCAAAAGGCATTTTAAATTCTATGGCTTTCATTTTTTTGTTATTTTTTTTCGCAATTAATTTCATTGTATCTAAGCTAAAAATATTCCAACCAGACTGATATACATTCTTATCTTTATTCACATCTTCATATTTTACCAAAACATTGTATGGATTAGGATTAAAAGCACCAAATATATATAGTTTCCCATTTTTACTTAAGTTCCCAAGTAAATTTTTGATTATCATTTCTGGGTTATCAAAAATACTAAGAACACCTGATAAAATAATTCTATCGAACTTTCCTACCTTTAGATTTTTTTTAGAAATATCTTTTTTCAAAAAATTGATATCACTACTACAATTTTTTTTAGCTTTATCTAATAAATTTTGTAACACATCAATTCCTGTAAAATCTACATTTTTTAATTTTTGATTTAAGAAATATAAAAGTTCTCCATTTGCACAACCAACATCCATTAATGATTTAAATTTTTTTTTGTTAAGTTCTTTTAACAAAACTTTATAAGCTTCTTTTGGTTCTTCATAACGATTTTCTTTCATATAGAATTCATCATGTAATCTCTTAACTAATTTTTTTTTCATTATTTCTCTTTTCTATTTTGCTTATCTTTAGTTTAATATTATTAGATTATTTAATATATGCATTTTAATTACAAATTATATAGACTTAATGAATAATATCTTACTATTTAATTTTATTATAAAAATTTTTATAAACTTTCATTCCCTCTATACCCCTTTTTTCC
>MDTG01263449.1_pt1 | contig 10025 bp, 2 predicted proteins | sample 811421 | NCBI WGS metagenome assembly MDTG01 (sample SAMN05326645, study PRJNA326480) | marine metagenome | isolation source: seawater | place: Pacific Ocean: South East | collected 2011 | reverse complement strand
TTGCACCATTCGCATTTGCATGAGCCATTACGATTAGCCCTCTAAGTCTGGCTTGCAAATTTTCACCAGCAACAGGATGTCCATTCGACAAAATATCCTTCAATGCTGATTCTGCAGAACTATGCAAACCCTCAATCGGTCGAATTGAAAACTCGATGCCCAAAGCCTCTGCTGTAGCCTTTGCATCATCGATACTATGTTGGCTAGAATGTCGTGATGGCATCGAGATGCCTGTGACATTCTCCGCACCTACCGCTGCACTAGCTACACACGCTGCTAATGCTGAATCGATCCCACCTGATAATCCCAATACTATTTTCGAAATACTACTTTTACGACAATAATCGGATAGCCCAATAATAATTGCATCCAACAAATCGCCATCATTCGAGATTAATTCTTCTCCAGGTTGGAGTATCGTACATTCGCCATCCCCTGTCCAAAGACAATCATCTGGAGAATTCAAATCTGCAATCAAGATTCCTTCAGTCCAACCTGGTGCGACTACTACAGTACCATCAGGCCAAGCGATTATTGAACGACCATCGAATAACAAATCATCATTTCCACCAACTTGATTTGCAAGTAGGAATGGGTGATTTAATGAAACCGCAGCACTTCGAGCGACTGCGATTCTAACTCCTGATTTATCAGCATGATAAGGTGAAGCTGAAAGATTTACAGTCGCATCAAGGACAACTCCTTGACGACCCCATTCCATGATGTGGATAATAGGGTCACTATCGTAATCATTAGGTGTTGCTCCGCAATGTTGCCAAGCATCTTCACATATTGTCACACCAATATCTAGTCCTGCGATTGTCCTAGCGATTCCAGGTCCTCTTCCAGATTCAAAATAACGAGCCTCGTCAAATACATCATAGGTAGGTAATAATTGCTTACGGGCAACTTCTCTAACAGAATCTCCGGCTCTAACAACCCCGTTTCCAGGTAATGTACGCTCACCTACTGGGGGAACAGGAGTCCCGGTTAGAATAGGAATTACCGATTGCAAGGAACTTGCTGTAGCATAACACGCATCGACAAAATCTGACTGAATAAGTAAGTCACGTGGAGGATAACCACTGATTGCAAGTTCTGTCGTAACTGCAAGGCTAGCTCCAGCATTTGACGCCTGTTCTGCAAAGTTGCAGATTTTAGATGCATTTCCCGCAATATCCCCCACGACAGGATTTACTTGCAGCAAAGCGATTTTGGGTGCCATGCTTCTCCCTCTGGTTCGCTCCAATGAAAATTAGTCCCTATGCTTTTGCATATCAATAATCATCAAAATCGGCCTCATCATCTTCTAAATCCCAATCATCTTCGGCTTCGCCTTTACTAACAGTAGCTAGACGCATCCAAGACAAAATGAATAGAAGACCCAAGCAAGACATTGCCAATGTAATTCCTAATATCCAAGGGTTAACAGAACCTATTGAATCTTCCAAGAAAGCGCTTTCTTGAGCGGGTTTTACATCAATGAATTCTGACTTTTCAATATCATCACCAAGTGTAACTTCAATTCTTTGGAGTCCTGGTGAATCTGGTTTCCAATCAACGATTAGTGTCGAAACCGACTCTGCATCAACGAAAACTGAAGTGCGATCCAATTGTGACCTTTCACCATTCAAATCAACTATTTCGACTAGAACATTTGCTTCCCCGCCCAGCATTCCATCATTTCTAATATGGACTTGAATAACCGTTGGTTCATCTACTTCAATACTTGATTTAGATAATTCAATACCGCTTTGCTCAATCTCGAAATCAGGAACATGATGAACTAAATACCAAATTCCTGCAGGTGAATTTTGACTGTTTCCTTGTGTTTCAAATTGATTTCCAGCAATATCTCTACCTTGAAATCTCATCTTCAAAACAATCTGTTCTTGAAGATATTCTGGAGATATATCCGATAAGTCAACAGTACCTGTAAACTCTAATCTCAAACCTTCGCTCTCATTCCCTACTAACATCATATCTGTAGATCCTGAAGCGATTGCTTCATTCGAATTAGTCGATGAAATCCACCAGAATAATTCTACTGAATCAGAATCGATACCATAATTTTCAGAAATAAAAACTCTAACGAAATGTGATTCAACATCAAGAATCGATGACTCTCTTGGAGAGGTGAATTCGACTACTTGAGGACCTGTAGAATCAACTAAAATCCACTTCACTGCATCGGTTGGGCTTGTTGAATCTATACCTTGCTCAGGTAAACAATCTACTCCCCAGGTCATAGCATAATGGCCTGAAGAAACCGGTGCATTAATCGATGCAGTGAACATTCCATCGATTGCAATCGTTGAAGATTTTATTCCATTTATCTTTGTTTCAATATCACAATCAAATTGTGGCTTCTCAGAGCTCTTAACGAAGACCAATTCACCTGACAACTCCATTGCAGAACCAGGAGAAACTCTTGCTCCATCCTCGATAATTGCACCATTCTCCACCCAGAGAGAAGGATCGTTTGTTATCATCATCTCAGTTGAAAATCGCCATCTATTTTGAGGGAATGTTAGCAAATCTTCATTTCCAGCGCGGTCAACAATAATCACTTCAGGCTCCCTTCTACTGTCTCCCAAATCAGGTAATGTCCATTGAGGTACAATCTCAACATAGAAAACCAAGTTTTGTTCGTAAGGGCTAGGAGTAAGGCCATTTGCATTATTTATTCTACAGGTTACTATTTCCAAATGGATAGTCTCACTGAAGCATTGTCTAGAGTCTGAATTCCAAACTAAATTCAATTTATCACTGGCTATGTTATGGCCCATCGACACCTCGATTTGATAGATATCGGAAATTCCATTTAACTCGCTAAATGAGATATTAAGAGCGTAATTTTGACCAGGGTGTAGCCAAGCCTTTCGACCATCTGTCCATTCAAAACCGTCACTATCGATTAAAGGTACACCATCATCTAGAATTTGGTACATGAATAGATGATCCTCAACCATATCAGAACCACCTTCTATAATCGGATGTCCAGAAGGATCTGCTCCCACAACATATCCTGCAACTTTTTCACCAGGATAAGCAGCTGTATCATCTATTGTTGTATGATATAATCCGTAAGTTCCTTCCTGAGAGAGTGGAGCTGTAAGTGGCCTAGAGACATATTCTCCTTCACTAGGCCATCCATTTCCATCCAAATCGTTTGCCCATTCAGTCCACAACATCAATGTGACATCTGTAGGCAAAGTGGGTTGATCTGAAATATTAACTATAATCTGTTGGTTTGTTGATGCAGATAAATGGTCATAGAAACGAATATTGGCCCCTGTAACGACTGGCGACAATGGATCGATTGAAAATGTACGATTCACAGAAACATCACTAGATCCTCCTCCAGCGAGAGGGATTAATTGCGCCCCATAGGTGACATTTCCACTAATGAAAGGCGCTCTTGATTCAACAACCCAATAATCACCTTCGAAGTCGGTTGTGTTGGCAATTACCTCGCCGTTTCTAGTTAATTGCAATTCAAATTCACCAGAAAATGGTTTCTCATCTTGGTCTCCGTTCTCGAAACCAATATCTACATTGAAAGTCAAATTATCTTCAGCCATAAGGTATTTCGAATCTTCAGAAACTAATCCCCTATCTGTGTAAATTGACATCGATTCAATTCTTAGATCATTGTCAATTGCATTCCCTGTCCAAGTTTTAACCAAGGGCATGGAAATAACTCCATTTGCAAGTTGTATTCGAGATTCTAAGCGAAGGTTTTCTTGATCATCTAACGATTGAGATGTTCTGAAGATAGTTGTCAAATCATGAATATCTTGACTGGAATTGTGCAGGATTCCTTCATCCGAAAGAATCAGTGAATCATGATCACCAATAGAAACCACATTTCCTCCATTGATAGGAATAAACCACATAGCCTGTTTATCATCAGAGTACATATTCAAAATTATTCTATGTGGTGATGAAGTGTGAACTTGGGCACGAGTATTCATTTCTCGCCATTTTTGCGATGGAGACAGTGTTTCTGAATCATTAACCCAAGTAAGTGCACCCATGGAAACATCACCTGAGGAAGTGAAAGAATGGATGCTAACTTCAAGAGAACAAGATGATTCAGCATTGAAAATCAATGGCAAATTTGTAGCCTTGGAAGGATCTAATCTTGCTCGATTCATCGACATTACTAGTTCGTCGATTCCGGTTGCATCAATCGTCTCCTCAGCATTATAACCGATGTTTAATCCAGATAACTGATAAGTTCCCGCATCCGATATTAGTTCGATCTTTGCATAAATGAAATCAGTACCTCCAACAATCTTGGAAGCTACTGAATTTTCAGTTTCATAATTTAGTATGTCTAATTGAGATTCATTTAATGATAGTCGTAAACTATCAGTATATCCGTTACCTCCAGTCTGAGCAATCATGTCACTACCAACCCATAATGCAACGGTTTGAACACCTAAACCAACAACTCCAACATTGTTTACTGAAACTTCGAAGGTTTTTGCATCCTTTGGAATAAGAAGGTAATGCCAGGAGGTGGGGGTTAGTCCCACTTCAACTATTGAACTTGAATTACCACTAATGAAAACATCTTGATTGCCCCATGTCCCGATTCCATCACCTGAGACTTCCCACTCATTACGGCCATCGCCATCAATATCCATACTTGGAGATACTACTGCTTTGGTAGGATACAATTGTAATCTAAAATCATCGATTGCCCAATTATCATCCATTCCATGGAAATGGAATTTAATTACAGATGCTGAACTATTCAAATCAACTCTTTGTGAACTGGAATTAATCTCTTTCCAATCTCCTCTATCAATAGACACTGAAGTGGTAACATCACCTAAAATTGTAGATTCAAAGCGATATGATGCAAAGGGCATGTCAATATCAAATTCTGGTGATGTAATAGTTGAATTCAAGTCTCCTTCAAGAGAATGTAAATCTGAGTCCCAACTAGAATTATCAAAACTCCATCCGCTCTCTTCTACATCTGAATGGAAATTTTCATGGATTTTACCTCCTCCTGAAATTCCGTATAGACGAGGAGATTCTCCCAATTCATTTGATGCAAATTCAAGATTCAGTCGCAATGATTTATGTATCTTCCAATCGATTACTGAGAGATCAACTTGCATTCCTGAGCGATTAATTAAACCAGGAATTGGAGTATTTGTATCCGCATCGATAACTGTCCAATTTAGATGGCCGCCTGTAGGAATAATTGCATCGATGAACATTGGAGAATATCTTCCTTCCTCAATTTGCTCAATTGCATTAGGTGACCAACCAAATGATGGCGAGGTCAAATTAGCACCACTTGTTCCTGGAATTATTATATCATCAAAGAACCAATAATCACAACAGGTGCCTGAACCAGAATTTTGTCTCGCTCGGATTTGGAAATCCTGATGATATGCATTGGCAGGAAGATTGTAATTCACATTGGTTACCGAACCACCTACTGTCGAACCAGGGAGATACTGAATTTGTGTCCAAGCATTATTCGAATTCTTGTATTCAAGATAGAAATTCTCATTGGAGTCAGGTTCTTCACCGCATTGATAGGTACCTTGTTTGATCCAAGCTTGAACCGATAAACCTTGGTGGCCAACCAAACTGACTTGAGGGCTCGTTACTGTTACTGCACCGCCTCTTGTCCACCAAGATGCACCACTCGCTCCGCTCATTCCACAGGTCGTGGCAGTATTTCTTTGACCAAAATTCGAATTCGATGAAGTCCAACCATTAGTTCCTTGATCAAAATCCCATGTAACACCCTGGAATCCAAGAATCAATGATCCATCATTCTCTTCCATCAGACCTAATTTCGAGAAACCGGCTGCATCCCAATCAGACCAACTGAAACCATTGTCTCTAACTTCATCACCTGCAGCAACCGAAAAAGAAATTTCCTGTAATGCATGGTTTGAGTCTAGCGTTAATGAAGGACCAATTCCATTGTTTCCGGGGCCTGCTATTGTTACATCAGTATAATTTTCAGAACTGCTTGAAAAATCTGAAACATTTTCCAACTCATTAGATGATGAATCATAGGTCAAAACATGGGACAGAGGACCTGAAATAATGAATAAGAGACTAAGAACGAACGCCTTAGCACCCCGGTTTGAACCCGCCATGTACTCACTGGATGAACTCAATGTAATTCAAAGCAACCCCTTCAAAGATTCACATAAGTATACCATTTTGGTGAGAAAAAAAACCCAACTTTGGAACGACTGTTTGAAGACATGTTGACATCTCGCATGCGTCATGGCCAGCCCTAATACCACCAATGAACTGGACTCAGTTACTTTGGAAACTGGTCTACTTTCTACCTGGCAAGAGGAGAAATTATTCGATTTATCAGTCGATAATCGTGCTGATGGTGAGCCTTTCATATTCCTTGAAGGACCTCCAACTGCAAATGGAAAACCAGGTATTCACCACGTAGTTGCTAGAACATACAAAGATCTAGTTTGTCGATGGAAAACAATGCAAGGTAATTTTGTCGAGAGGAAAGGTGGATGGGACACTCATGGTCTTCCTGTAGAAATCGAAGTACAGAAACGTCTGGATTTGATGAGTAACGAAGCTATTGAAGCGTTTGGAATGGAAGAATTCAACAAAGAATGTCGTGAATCAGTATGGACTTACGAAGCCGCATGGCGAGAGATGACTGAGCGCATGGCATATTGGTGTGATTTAGACAATCCATATGTCACACTGCACAACACCTACATCGAATCTTGTTGGTGGGCACTAAAGAAAATGTTCGAAAAAGGATTGCTTTACAGGGGATACAAAGTCCTACCTTACTGTCCACAAACAGGTACATCATATTCTAGTCACGAAGTGGCTTTGGGATACAAAGAAGTGGATGAACCATCAGTATATGTCAAGTTCAAACTTGAAGATACAAATGCCTCAATTCTAGCTTGGACTACAACTCCATGGACCCTACCTGGTAACGTTGGCCTTGCAGTAGGACCTGATGTAGAATATGTTAGAGTAAAAGTAACCGCTGAACCTGAGAATTGGGAAGGGCACGGAGGTGCTGAAGTTGGTGAGGAATTGATTCTTGCTAAGGATCTATTCAAAGAGGTCATTCGCCACCATTGTGAAGAGATTGAAACATTCCCTGGTAGCGATTTAATTGGACGCTCATACACCCCATTATTCCCTGACGCTGTCGACCGGAATGGATCTGAAACCGCTTGGACTGTTATCGGAGCAGACTGGGTTACTACAACCGACGGAACAGGTGTTGTTCACACCGCTGTAATGTATGGTGAAGATGATTACAACCTTGGTATGGAAGTTGGTCTACCTGCACAGCACACTGTAGGAATGGATGGGTCTTTCCTAACTGGAACTCACCCGTCATTAGACGGACGCTATGTCAAGGATTGTGATTCGACTGTAATCGAGCTAATGCATGATGCTGGTTTGCTATACAGAGAAAAGATGTATCTCCACGATTATCCTCATTGTTGGAGAACAGGTCATCCTCTGCTATACTACGCAATGGACTCTTGGTTTGTTCGTATGACTGCAGTGAAAGAAATGCTCCTAGAATTTAATTCTCAAGTTGAATGGGCACCAGATTGGGTTGGAGAAGGTCGCTTCGGCGAATGGTTGCGCAATGTCAAAGATTGGGCAATAAGCCGTGAAAGATATTGGGGTACACCATTACCAGTTTGGATTTGTAATCAATGTGGACACCAACATTGTGTAGGCTCAACCGAAGAAATGGCTAGTATGGCTAAGGAAGGAAGTCCTGTTGCCGAAGATCTACATCGACCGTATGTAGATGATACAATTCTAGTTTGTACCGAATGTAATGGTGACATGAAGAGAGAACCATTCGTGATGGATTGCTGGTTCGACTCTGGCTGTGCATCGTTCGCTCAATGGCACCATCCATTTGGCGAGGAAGGAAAGTTCGAGAATAACTTCCCTATCGATTACATCTGTGAAGGAGTTGACCAGACAAGAGGATGGTTTTACACTCTGCTTGCAGTGAGTACAACTGTATTCGATTCAATTTGTTACAAGAGATGTCTATCTCTAGGATTAATTTTGGATGCTGAAGGAAAAAAGATGTCTAAATCGAAAGGTAACATTGTCGACCCATGGGATCATTTCAATCGAGAAGGTGCTGATGCCACTCGATGGTACATGGTAACCGCAGGTGCACCATGGAACCCATTGAAATTCGACCCTAATGGAGTTCGAGAAACATATGGAAAGATGTTCCTAACGCTTTGGAACATTCATAGATTCCATGCAGATTATGCAGCATTAGACGGCTTTGACCCGGAAACATCTCCACAAGGAAATAGGACTCCGCTCGATGATTGGGTTCTTTCTAGACTTGCGGAAGTTGTCGATGGAACTACCAAACAATTCGAGGAATGGGATTTCCACAAGGCATGTAGAGACATCGAAGAATTCGTGGTCAATGATGTATCTAATTGGTACGTTCGACGATCACGCCGACGTCTATGGGATGAGGCTGATAGTGATGATAAACTAGCATGTCAGCACACATTACACAAGGTATTGGTAACGGTTAGCAAACTGATGGCTCCGGTTTCTCCATTCATGTCAGATACGATTCATCGTAATTTGGAAGGCAGTTCTGTACACCTTGCTGATTGGCCAGAGGCCGATAATGTAGACTCAGAGATTTTGGAGACTATGGCACTAGTTCGAGAACTAGCAGAAACCGGACGAAGGATTAGAGTTGATGCAGACCGAAGACAGCGCTTACCTTGTGCTGAAGGATGGATTGTAAGCGGACCTGACCTGTCTAATTTCCATGAAATTCTTGCAGAGGAACTGAATGTTGAAGTTATTTCCTTAGAGAAGGATCTCGATAGATTCCAAAGAATCGAAGTTGTACCTAACCGTAGAACATTGGGGGCTAAGTGCAGACAAGATTTACCCGCTGTACTACAAGGAATTGCTGACGGTGATAGTGAATCTATGCTAGCCAGTATAGAGGCAGGAAACCTGGTAATTGCAGGTTATGAAATCGGCTCAGATGATATTGAACTAAGACGTGTTGAACGTGAGGGATATGCAGCTCAAACAGTTCAAATCGCTGATAGTTCGGTTTCTCTTGTTCTTGACATGAGCGATACACCTGAACTTCTTTCAAAGGGCCTAGCCCGAGATATTACCAGAAGAATTCAAGCTTCTAGAAAAGATATGAATCTCGAGATTGAAGATACAATTTCACTTAATGTCTGGATGAAAGATGCTCCTGAACTATTTGATTCGGATAGATCATGGATTACAAATGAGACCAGAGCAAGTAGCGCTAATTTCAACTTGGGAGAAGGCGAAGGAGACTCTTTCGAAGTAGATGGAGCAACCATTTGGTATACTGTTTCGAGGTCTTGAAATGAGAGTTGCAATCGCTTTTGTTCTGGCATTATCAACCCTTTTAGCGGGTTGCTTTGGCGAGGGTGAACAAACTATTTCAGATGAAGAACCTGAGACTCCTATTTGGCTTGATTATGAAATGGTCGACACAGTGCCTGCTATATCACCCTGGGAATTTACTACAATTGATTTGAATCTAAATGAGAGCACCACTACTACTTGGGCCGTTTTCAACAAGGACTACGGAGGTAATTGTTGTGAGCATTATCTAGCAACTACCATTGAAGGAGATATTCTCAACATCGGAGGAGAATATCCAGTTTGGTCAGAGGATAGAGGACACGAGTGGGACACTTACATCCCAGATGTATTACCTGCACCTGGCCAGTGCATTACTGCCGTACCAACCAATCCTGGACAAGAAGGACTTGGAGAAGGAAGTATCGTACAAGCCACAAATGGAGACATCATTTCTATGTCATGGTTCCCATACATTGGCGGTGATGGTAAAATCGACAAATTCTACGCAATACTTTACGATGATTCGGAACAAGAATGGAAGTGGTGTTACAATAGAATGACTGAACCATTCTATGATCGCTCATGGCAAGTAGAGGTTGTAGGGCCGATTT
>MDTG01437482.1_pt1 | contig 10026 bp, 1 predicted proteins | sample 811421 | NCBI WGS metagenome assembly MDTG01 (sample SAMN05326645, study PRJNA326480) | marine metagenome | isolation source: seawater | place: Pacific Ocean: South East | collected 2011 | reverse complement strand
GTCCAGTCGAAGTATCAACTTCAAATCTTAAGTTTCTAAATTGATTATTGCTAGTCTCCCAATAAGGGATCACAATATGATCCAAATCAGCAACACCGCCATCGGCGGCTCCGCCACTATTGGAAGGATTGCCAACAACGTTGCCGGGATCCGAATCGACGTCAACAAAATAGGTGTTTCCTCTTCCAGTTTGGTAGGCGTAATGATTTGAAATTGTAAAGGTAGCTTGTCCAGCGTTTTCGGTGAATGGTGCGTCAAATTGCTGCACAGTTGCATGTTTGGTGTGCTCAATTACATTTTTTATATGAGTCCAAAATTCCGTATCTGATTGGAATTGTGAAGGTTTAATTTCTATAACAGAGCCCGGTGTGAGAAAAGTGCCGTTGGAATCGGCGTTGGCGACGGTGATTTTGGACGGCGACGAAGTAGTGAAGCTGTTGCTAATCTTGATTTGTACATAATCATTATCTGCGGGGGTATGGGTTGGTGCCCATAAAGAATTGGGCTTTGTATTATAAGCATTCTTGCCACCGCCGATGTGTAATCTAATCTCAGCAATGTGATTGCCACCGTTAGACGAATATCCATTATGATTACGTCCTTCGAAAACGGTAGTTGACGTAGTAATAGAGCCTTGGAATGGAATGGATTGTATTGTAAAAGTAGCCTCCGGTAAGAAATCAGGAACATTCATGGCTTTAAGGCTAAACTGTGTTTGTGCATTTGTGCCGGCAGTATATTGCCTTGTGTCCGAAACCACAAAAGAGCCCGTCGCCTTCGTTGCTGGAGCTTCTGCTCCTTCTACTTCAAAAGATGCGGATGCATGTGTTCCTAACACTGTACGTCCAACCGCTGTAAATTTATATTGTGCACTCACAGGTGCTTGATATGTCCCAACTGCTGTAAACTGTCCTGTTCCGACAGTAGCGGGAACGTTCTTCCCAAGGGCTTCAAACGAGCCAGATGCTTTAATTGCAGTTGGCGTGACGCCTTGTACTCTGAATTTTCCTGCTGCTTTGTTTCCAAATCTAGTTGCGCCATCAACTTTAAATGATCCCGTTGCCGCAGAACCAGATTGTAACAATAGGAACGTCCCTACGCCATTATGGAAATGGTGATCTTGGTTTTGCAGTACTCCAACGGCTCCTGCTGAATTTGATGCAGCAACGTGATGATCTGAGCCGGTAAAATTAGTTCGTGAGTCCATACTCCAGATTGATTGAGATGGGATAATGTTAGTTAAATCACCAGCATTTATTAAGTTAAGAGTACTAGTTTTCAAATCTTCTGTCTTCCACAGAGATGCAGTAACTGATGTCTCTCTTCTACCAACTTCGTCAATTCTAAAATACGAACCAGTTTCATTAAGATCTATTTGGTACAGTTTGTTTTCGCCATCTGTCCAATAATGAGAAGCAAAGAAATGGCGATGTCTCACAAAAAACTTTGTATGTTTAATAAATTGTGGAAACACTACTTGCTTAACATTTTTTGCTAGCACAAGCATATCATCATTTTCACGCGTAGAATAAAAGTTATAAAGAGAATTATACATAGTTTCGTTATCTGATGTAGCATATTCACTCTTTAATAGTTTGCTGTCGAAATGATACCTCATGTTGACAAATGGATATTCGAATTGAAAATTCGAATCATAAAAACGAATATCAACTGTATTTGGTATGTTTTCTGTTGCCCTTGATTCATCAACTGTCATTATTTTATGTTTAATATTTCCAGATGGCTCAGAGTTGCCAAGATGAGAAACATCGTCAAAATTGAATCCATAATCTTTTTTGAGTTGTACATTAATATTTCTGTCGTTGTTTCTGATTTGCTCCCAGCTAGGATATCCATAAAGAGTCTGATCTCTAGTGCCCGACAATGGTGGCACTAATCCAATTGGATTCCCATTAAGATCTACGTTTAATCCGCTTTGGCTGAGTACGATATTGTTAATGTGTTCATGCGGAAACCTAGAGGTTGTGCCGGATGGTTCTGTGAAATTCGATAATATGTGCCCCTGCAGAGATGAGGTGGCATAAGAGGCTGTGTGTGAATCTCTTACCCACTTGTATTGGAAATCTGACTGAGGTATATGATGTTGATGCCAATAATTGTCATAATCGTAGTTCTGCGTATCAGGTGCCCACTTTGGATTTCTATTGACTTTGTGGAAAGATGCGCTTGTTGTGTTGGGATCTGCAGCTAGCATATTGCTATCAATTCCAAATTGTGCAGAATGTCTAGTCAAGTGCGTCAATAGCCCATATCTGTTTCCATGTATATCTATCAGCCTTACAGTGTCTGCTTCGCCGCTTCCGGAACCTCTTACTTGCAGATTACGGAATGGGAGCGCGTTGTATACAGATTTTTCTTTTGAATATAAGTCTAGGTAAATTTTTGACATAGACTCAAATCCACCGGGTGCAGAAAAACGAGTGACTATGATCGAATCTCCAGAACCAGAGGCTTCGTGATCGGCGTACACTTCCTTGCTAGTCTTGACATGTCCCAAATACAAGCTAGAACTATTGAAGTTTGACATTGTATTACCGTGGTTGCCAGTGCCACGGGCGATCAAACTAGCTTCTTGTGTTGTTTGTGGTAAGTTAACATTTGTTGCATTGTGTAATTGTGCAGTTTCCGCTAGATCATTTAAGATTGATTTTTGAATGTACCTGCCAAAAGTGTGTACAACTTGATAATTTTTTAAATAGTTCCCAACTTGAGAGCCAGATGTCTGAATGTTTCGAATATTTAGAGGGCGCTTGGCTCTTTCTTCTCGGAAATATCTAGCTTTTGCTTGTGGAATGTACATGTGTGGCACTTCAGTTTTACTAGAATATGGGTGCGGGTAGTCTGGGCCGGCGATTCCAAGAGAGCCACTTACATTTTCGATATGGTTAATTAAAATCTTGTAACCTTCTCCGCGAGAAGAAGTAACATCATTACCCATATTAACTGGGGCATGCCTAGATTGATGCCCGCCAACCCAGCGTTCAGTGAATGGGCCTTGCATTGGGACGGCATTTGTATTGTCAATGGTATCTGAATGTAGGTTGACAAGATCGATGTCATTTTCAAATCCCGGTATACCCTCAACTTGTGCGGTATATCCCGTCTTCACAGAGGAAGACATAATGTTGAAAGGCATAACCATTCCACCTTTCTTCATTCCATCATCACTTCCGGTGAAGTAGTGGTGAAACACATCAAAGCCATCCATCGCACCAAATGCTCTTTTAATTTTTTCTGTAACTGGGCGTTCGTCATCACAATCTTTTAATGCCATGAACATATCATTGTTAACCAAAACATATCTTAACGGAAACCCACCAAATTTATTATAATCAATTGGGGATTCTGCTGCATCTCTTGCAGCACTCCAAATATAATCTCTTCTTTTGTTGTCCTCATAATTAATCCCGCCATGGAGGTGCCTTTGTCTATCGACAGCAAAATGCTGTGCAGTACACCAAGAGCGTCTTAATTGCGAGTTTCTAGCTTGGAAAACTTTTTGTCTAGTATTGTGTACGCCAAAACTGGGCGTTCCTGTAACTGAAGCTGCATCTTTATAATCAACATTCACAAGAGCTGAACTGGCGTCTTTGAACACTACAAGAAAGGATGCAAGGAATCCTAATGGTGGCACAAACGGGGTACCAAATTTGAAGAGCTTTCCATTTCCGGCTGGAATATTTGAACCGCCGGGTTGCTTATTTCCATTGATAAAACCTGTAGTGCTATTAGTAGCAATACTCCATCCATAAGTTTCTGCGCCATATCCAATGAGAGTTGGGGCGCCAAATTGTATACCCTCTAATTTAAAGTGAAAATCTGATATTGGTTGTGAAAAATTATACCACAGTTCGCCATCGTCAGTAACGTGTATTGAATTGGCTGGTAATGCTGCAGGTGTTATTGGGACGCCAGTAGATGTTCTCTCGGCTCTATTAAGCCACCAATAACAGTTGTCATCTTCTTCTAGGGGTAAGGGAGCATGCCCAGTCTTCCAAGGGTATAGATGACGATTTATCGTCTTTGTACAGCCTTCTGGTTCTGGTGTTTGGAATTCGATTGTTGGAAATTTATTCGTATACTTATCTCTGTCAAATATATGATTTTCAATAACATTGTTAACGCCATCTGAATGTCTTATAGAAGCGGGGACAAGGGCAACTAACATTTCTCCCAAAGCATCATCGAGCCATTTGTAGTAATCGATATATTTGTCTAAGTCAGGCTCATTCGAGATCTTTTCAAAGAACAATTGTCTAAGTTTTGAAAGATCTTTGTATTCCATTCTGTATCGATCTACTGGGCGTCCAATGAGATCATTGAATGCTGTAATCGAAGACATGAAATTAATCATTTCTTCAGAGATTGTCTGAGCCATTGATTTCTCAAAAGCAATAAAATAATCTTGAGGTAACGTATTTCTAGTAAAAACAAGATCATCTTGAGTTCTTATCTCAATCATGTCATCGCCAGTCATATGCTCTGGGCTTGTAATTCTTGCGGCATTAATATACTCTACGTCAATAACCTTATTGTCATTGTTGAGGAAAAAGTTTCCTTTTCCATGATAGAATTTTCTTTTTAAATTTTCAAATCCGGGTACATATCTTTGTTCCCCAGAGCCGCTAGTGACGTCTAATGCAATGAATGCTCCGGCTGAATCACTAGTTGATAGAGTTTCAAAATCCCAGTGTAACAAAAGGGTGTCAATTTCTGGTATTTTTATGTCGTTGATATCAGTTTGCATTAAATATGCACTTCTGAAGGGTGCTTCTGAACCATAGTTTGTGCTATCATTTGCGTGGCGTAACATAACGTCTTTCGAGAGTTCGCTCATCCAATATCTAACATATCCAATTTTATGATCAGAAGGCTCTAATAAGCCACCAGTAAAGTTTGTTCGTTTGGCTCCTGCATATATTCTTTTACTCCGGTTTAAAAAATATTCTGCTTTGGCTCTATCTACAGATTCAGAAATATGGAAAGAGTTTAATACAGTATTTGCTTCTGTGTTATATCCAATAAAATCAATTATGTAATTCTGTGGGTTTTGAGCAGAATGTGCCGGAAAATCAGGTGCTGGGTGTCGATCGTTTCTTATTTTAAATGCCAAATACCATTCATTATTTAGATATTGATTATCATAAAGACTTGATGAGATATGTATATCAAGCGCAGTAGACTCTAAGTGGAATCTAACAGATTTTGATTCAGGCTCATCTCTTACTGTATAGAGTTGAATTTGGCAATAATCTGGGCTTGGAATTGTATAGTCTGAGCCATCGGCGGGATTTGCCCTGTGCATACCTGCAATTATAGATTTCGTGTGCACCGTACTGAATCCGTATGGCTCGTTCCATGGAATCTTGTTTGGTAAAATTACTTGAGTCTCAAAAGTTACTGGTATGTATTTTTCTAAATCACCTTCAGAGCCAGATATAAAACTGGTGCTATCAGAAGAAGCGTGTTGATATATGGATCCACCGAATCGATCAGGGTGGTTAAAATCAACAAACTTCTCTTTTCTAGCCCGAATGTTATACTTATCGCCTATTTCGAAATCTACATTATCACCATAAAAGTTAATTTTTACGACGTCCTCATCAATCCCAAAAGAGTGCAATACATTCCTAAAAGATTTCATTGTGCCTTTTTCTTTATAGATTTTTGTCAAACACGAATAGACATTTTGATAAATTTGATTTTTAACATTGTGAATCTTCATTTCATAATGCTCGTCTTCGCTGCGATCTGCCAAGGCTTCTAATATCGTAGCATCAGCAAATAATTCTGGCGCTACAAAGCCTGCGTTTGTTAATAAGCGATCCGCAAAGGGAAGTGGCTTGACAGTACCCGTTACACTAGTCATGGGGGGACCAGTAGTTTGATCAGTTTCTACAACATTTGTCTGAAAATGGGCATATACGTCTTTAAGGGAGTTTATCTCTTGGACATATAAGTACGCATTGTCAAAGTAACTCGCCATGGCTTGAGTCAGGTTTCTTAAGTTCCCCTCTTTTGTGTCATCCTCTTCTAAAATCCAACTTGGCATGCTATTAAAAAGTGATGAATTGTTGTCAATATCATATATGCTACCGGAAGCTTCTAAAATTCTCAAAGAAGAGATATAATCCGGATGGCTTGAATAAATGGTGGGATCTTTGTACTCTTTAAAGGCTGCATTAGACAGGACAATCGCAGATTCTGTTGAACGTGCACCGGATTTATAACCAGTCCAAGCTCCGTTAGAGACGCGCCCTGAGTAATCTAGGACGGTACTATCGATAATAGAATTAGTTGTTATACCTTCATTAAATTTATAGTATACTCCAAGTTTGGTATTTGCTTCATCGGTGTTTGTTCCTGCGCCGATGTGAGTCCAGTAGTGCCTTCCAATTTGTTTTGAAGTCCTCTCTGTTTTCCAGTATCTGAATTCATCGATTGAACCAGAAAACTTTCCAGATCCTTCAGTAGCTGTTGAGCCTGATGGACTAGTCTGAAGTGCTCCAATGTAAGATATAAGAGATCCAGTAACTTCGCCCATCGCTGCATTTGTAATTGTTTGGCGACGGTTGAATGCTCCGTTAATATATAAGTTTGTTTGTATATCTGAACCGCTGTTTTTGAGTGTCAAAGCAACATGAGTCCAATCTGTTATTGATGCTTTTGTGAGGTTTGTGCCTAAAGAATAGTTTTGGACTCCCTTTAGGGTTGCAGCGTTTCCACTTAGAGCAGTTAATAAGAACGGAGAGCCACTCTTTGCGCCGTCAAGTTCCAATCGGAATCTACCATATTGCGCAGAGTTAGATGCCTCTCCGTTCCATAAATCGAATAAAACCTCTTTTTCTGTTTTTGCGGTATCGAATGCTGGCTTTTTAAGCCACATTTCAAGTGTTACACCATCTTCTAATTTAAATTGTAGGTTTGATTCTCTTGTTTTTTCACTGTCTAATTTATTGGCGTCCGGAAATTGTTTTTTTAATCCGATGTTGTCGGATTTATTTGGGCCGCCGAATGTTTTAATAAATGTGTTTGTGTCCGATTTACCATATCCATTTACTATACTTCCCTGTCGAGTACCCCATGCGGGATATCCCATGTTGGCAAACCCGTTAAATCTAGGGTATATGTTTTCATAAATATGTAAATCTAGAAAGGTTGATTCATTCAGCCAATCATATTTTTCTTTTTCTGAACCATCATAAGGAAAACTGTTTCTGATCCTGACATATGAGTCAGTATAATATTTTTCCGCAGATCCGAAAAAGGCAAAGTTTTTTGGATCGCTGTAGTCTACATTTGGCAAGAATCTTATCTTATCTTTATTGTAAGATTCGATATACTCTTGCGATTCCAGTTCAGACGCTAATTCGTCCAAACTAGATGAAGATACAATTTTTGTTGATTTGAATAAGTCCTTAAGTTTCATGCTTCTCTACTCTAAATTTAAATACTTTGTTTATTGGTTTATAATCAGAAATGTAATCGTCATAATAAGCTAATTTTATGCCATAGGAATACCCCGGCTCAAGCATAGACATGTCGAAATCAAAATAGCTTCCTGAGCCATCAAAAGATAACTCGGTATATTTGATACTTCCAGTTGCATGTTCAACGACTTTGTAATTATCAATGATGCGAAAAATTTCATAAGATCCCGATGTTGGAATATAAAGCTGAGGTTCAGAAACCGCTCTAGTATAAATAGTTGGGCTCCAGCCTTTTAATCTAGAATAAATGCGAAATCTTGCAGTTTCTTCACTATCATAAACTTTCTTTAAATTTGTAATAGAGATGTAATAATCGTTTGTTCTTGTAGTTCCCTCCAGAGAACGAGTCTCTGGGTAAATTGTTCCTGTGTGATATATGGTAGATGAGCCATTGTACCACACATCGTGAATGGTGTCAGCAGTGCCTGTCATCGCAAAAGAGCAACTATATATTCCTGTAGATATTTTTGAGCCAGTAACTATCTCTAGTCCACCGGCAGTGTTGCTGACGCCAGAACCATTAACTAGCCTCAAAGCACTACCACTTGGGGCAGAGCCAGAAGAAAGAAAAAGCTGTACATATATATTACTTGGATTGCCGGGAATATTTTTAAGTCTTCCGCCAACATTGTTGTAGAGGTATAGCGTATTAGTCGAATCACACAAAGAAGAACTATAATAAAAATTAGATCTGTCATCTTTTAGAGAAGAATCCCAACGGGCTTCAATTACCGGACGTTTAAAAAAATACTCTGAGCTTCTTGCTGAAAACTTTTTTGTATAATAAGAGTTGGAATCGCTCAAATAGCTAGAAGATATCTGCAAGATATGTCCGTAATTGTTTCCAGAATTGATATCACCAGAGAGGACATCTTCTACATATTTGGTAATATCAACTTCAAAATCTTCAAGCCCTGTATCGAATTCTTGTTCCATCAAATAGGCTGTTGAGGTATTTACATCGCTTCCTGTATGAGAAGCGCCTTCTGTGCCCCATGCTGTTGTCGAAGAGGCTGAAAGCCAGCTTGACTGTCCAATGTCTGAATACTCGTCCAGATCTATTCCTAAGCCCTCATCCCAAGTTCTTCTAAGTGGGTGCGCCACTAATTTAAAATTCCTAGGAACAGTTTGCGGATGCTCTACATTATACATCTTCATGAAGAACTTTACCGAATCTTTTGCCGGCAGAATGCCAGCATCACGATCTTGCTTGATAGTTCGAACTTCAGAAGACAAATTTGTTTCATTAACTGGAAACTTAATTAAAATTCTGGTTTGCTCAACAGTACTCGAATTGACTTGTCCGTAAATTTTAAAAATCTCAAGCGAGTCTGCCAAGCCAGCATTTGCTTTAGTTCTCTGGGACGAAAGCGCTGCATTGTATTGATTAGTTATCGTATTGTCTGCGATTGCAACATATCTTTTTATTGCCATTATTTAACACTCCCTTTAATATCTATGGATGGAAACTTTACTTCAAAAACACAATTTAGAGGGCATGCAACAAATCTTCCATCCGGTGTGGTATTCTTGCCAATATCTAACATAGTATTAGAATAGGCGCCGCCATTTTGGTTTAAAACTGTTACATCTGATGTGTCTGCCACGCCTTCGATCCTGTTCAAAGTCGAATAAATTTCTGTATAACTCAGGGGTTCTGAAATATCAAAATGCCTTGTGAAGCGAGCACGAATTGTTCGTAAACAATTATCTAATACTCTAAACTTATCATATCCGCCTTTTGTGACGATGACAAAGTTAATTGATAGGTTAATTATCTTGGCGTCCATAATGTCCAAAGTATCGTTAACCATCCTATGTTGATTAAGCCATGTCTTGACATTTGACTTTAAAATATCATTTGATTGTGTAAGATTGCCAGCAGAGTTTTCTGAGATAAGGTACATATTGAGATTTCTCTTAAATGAATCTCTATCTTGCAATATTGCGCATCTTTTGATGGCGCCGAATTTTGCAGGCATATTGTATACTAAAGATTTATAATCATCTCTAGTTACTGCTCTGTTTTGTGTTGCGAAAAACGATTTTGTACGAATTTTTAATTCTTCAGTTGAAGGTATATTCGCATGCCCTACAATTGCTGCTTCGTTCGTGCATTCCAAAGAAGATCTAACATCGTTCACTTTTCCTTCGTCCAAGTTTGTTTGATCTTCAAAGCTGTATATAGCCCTAACAATTTGCTTGACAGAACCAACTGCTGCATTTGGATTATCGCTATCATTCGAACGATATACGATCCTCAAAGTAGTATTGACAGGGGAGACGCCAAACTTGTCACTTCCTAGCAAATTTGCTGGATCAAAATCTGTATTTAAAATATAATCTCTTCCAAATTGATCTAAAACAATATTAGAAGGATCAACAATTTTGTCAATCTTTATGTCCTCTTCTGAGCCATATCCAAACTGCATGAATGTTTGCCCACCATTCCTTTCGACAACAAATCGTCTAGGAACAGCAAATGGCTTTAATATCATCGGTGTTGCATCTCGGC
>MDTG01338880.1_pt1 | contig 10026 bp, 8 predicted proteins | sample 811421 | NCBI WGS metagenome assembly MDTG01 (sample SAMN05326645, study PRJNA326480) | marine metagenome | isolation source: seawater | place: Pacific Ocean: South East | collected 2011 | reverse complement strand
TTTTAAAAATGCTTTTTCCCTGATTTCATCAGCATTTGACTGCTTCATTATCAAATCTCGGATTAAATCATTAATCTTCATTACCTCATAAATTCCAATACGACCTTTGTAGCCAGTCCCATTACAAATCAAGCACCCATTACTTTTAGTCCCTGCAGAAACACTTTTCTTAAGAAAGCGTGCTTTCTTTACGCCAAAACTTATTGCTAAGTCATCTTTCCCTTTATCTAGGTTCCTGATAAAGCTACATGAGGGGCAAACTTTTCTTACTAACCTTTGAGCAATAACACCAATTGTCGAGGCCCCAATCAAATATGGAGGAATTTCCATTTCAGCAAGACGTGTAATAGCAGTTGCAGTATCGTTCGCATGTAATGTTGTAAATACCATATGGCCAGTAAGGGCAGCTTCCATTGCGGCTTGAGCAGTCTCTTTGTCTCGAGTTTCACCTACTAAAATTATGTCTGGATCTTGTCTCATTAGTGACCTAAGAGCTCTTGAGAAATCTAAACCTTTTTCTCTTATTACTTGTACCTGATGAATGCCATCAAGAGTATATTCAACAGGATCTTCTACGGTACTAATATTTACACCAGGAGTATTTAATTCACTTAACATCGAATATAGGGTAGTTGATTTACCACTTCCTGTTGGTCCTACGACAACAACTATTCCATAGGGTGATTTTGACATTTCTCTAATAAGATGTAATTCATCTTTTTCTGTTATTAATTTAGAAAGATTTAGAACTGAACTATCACTTTCCAAAGCTCTAAGGACAACTTTTTCTCCCCATTTCCCAGGAAGAGTACTTACTCGAAAATCAGATTTCCTGCCACGTAATAAACATCTTATTCGACCATCCTGTGGCAATCTCTTTTCTGATATGTCAAGTCTACTCATTATTTTTATTCTGCTAACTATAGGATTTATATGGGACTTAGGGAAGGCAAAAGCTTCTTTCAATACACCATCAATTCTATATCTAATCCTTAGCCGATCCTCAAGTGGCTCAGCATGAATATCAGAACTATTTAGAGTAAAGCATTTGCTGAGAATAGATGCTACTCCAGAAATAACAGGGTCTTTTGAAGCTGTAAGCTCTTCTCCAAAAAATCTATCATTTTCTATATCAGATTCTTCACCTATGTTGGCTTGCGCAAGTTTAATTAACGCCTCGTCATTCTCCTCGTCGATAATATCTAAAGCGTATTCCTCATCTTGCTCTTCTTCTAACTCCAAGCTTTTAAGAGCGGATTCAGATTCTTGATTATTTGATTGCCTAGAGACGTTCAGGTTTAGTTCTTGATTATTCGTGACTTCTTCCACGATTTCAGAGTCGCTGTTATTTGAATCATTAAAATTATCGTCATCATTAGATAAAAAGCTCTCACTCTTCAATTTGTTTATATGGGAATCTTGATTGATTATTTGTTCGTTAGACAGATTTGAATTACTCTTTGTATATATTTGACTTGATTCAACAGATTGTAGAAGTTGGTCTTGAAAACACCTCTCCCATTCCATTGATGTTATTTGTGATATGTCTACTTCTAATTGGTATTCTGATTCTATTCTTTCTATTACTTCTTTGACTTTGCTATAATCTGGATTCATTGCTCCAATATGAATAGATGAATCTGTAACATTGTTTACAATGATTCCAGCATCTTCACATAAATCACGTGTTAGAAATTCTCTTAAATTATTTTGATTCATAGTATTAATATTTTCATTTTACCAAATAAATAATGTGGACTTAATCGATTGCTTCGACTTCCCAATTATTTTGTTATACCAAGATAGAGTAGTTGGTAATCCTAGTCAATCAAGTTATATTATAATTAATAGATTGAATGATTGAAATAATCTAATGGGAAATTATTTGTGTCGACGCTTATCAATCAAAAATAAATCATTGATTCTTGGTATCTCATTATTATTTGGGACATCAACTGCCATTGCAAACACTCAAATAAATAAAGAGATGGATAATAAAAATACTTTGTCTTTAACCTCTGCAATGCCTCCCATTGAAGATATTTCTCAAGAACTGATCCCAATGCCACTTGGTCAGATTGAGGAAGCCACTAAGAAAGTTAGAAGCTCTAGAGATCCTTTTCAAAACACTCCAGCAATAGAATCAAATAACTTAGATGCTCTTAAATCAGCTTTGATACTTAAGGGGTTAGTTAAAACAGGGGATAAGGTATTGGCAATGATCCAAACAAGAAAAGGGCAAGAGTTTTATGAAGTCGGCGATTCATTGGGAAATGGCTTTTTCATTAAAGTTATTTCCCAAAAGGATGTAACAGTAGACATCTCAAATGGATTCAGGTATTACAGGTTGTCTTTATATAGCCTTAATAAATAATATGAATAAACGAAAACTCTTAACAAATTTCTTGTCAATGCTGGATAGCTTTGAGCGCGTTTATAAAATTACAAATAAAAAATTAAATGCTAATAAATTAAGTAAGAAGATCGAATCCTTGATTAAAAAAAGAATAGACTTCTACAATATTTTAAGCCCAAATAGATATAAGAAAAACTTAAAATCATTAATGAATAAGAAAATTGATCTACCTAATTATTTAACGGCTGATAGTTTTACTAAAGGAATAAGATTGTTTATAAAAAATAAATATGGTTTAACTTCAAAGATCAAGGAAAAGAAAGAGATAAAAGAAAATTCAAATAGATCAAAATCAAAAGATGATTCGAAATTTATTTTCAGAATTTTAAATCCTAAATTAATACTTGGTACAAAAATTAAAATAAATTCTGTCAAATTATTAAAGGATGATTTTATTAAAAAATTAATTGATCCTTTTAAACGCATTAAAAATATTCAGATGAATATTCCTTTTAGGACTAAAAAGATAAAGGAGGATAAGGAATCATATTCTATTGGAGTTGCAATTTATAGTGAACACTTTTTAACATTAGCAAGAGTGATTTTAAATAAAGACAATCAAGTTATAATTAAAAGTGTAATAGAAGTTCCCGTACCAGGAGATGTAATTGGTGACAGAAATGTTGAAGATAAAAATGAACTATCAAATATATTACTAGATTTATTTGATCTTTTGAAACTACATGAATCACCATTACTTGTTATTTTGTCTTCATCCTTTTTTAATGTACATACATTTTACTCCTCAGAATTAAAACAAATTTCTAATACTGACAATACAGTGCAAGCAAAAAGCCCGTACCTACCTAATGATACTTTTATTGAATTTCTTAACTTGTCAAAAAAATCAGAAGAAGACAAATTAATTAGAACAGTTTATTCTAATAGAAAACTAATTGAGTCCTGGACTGACACCTTAGAAATTTTGAATATTCCTATAATTGGTATAGTTCCCAGTGCTCCAAATATTTTTGATGTTTTAAAGAGTAAGGAAAAAGAACAAACCACTGTCTTGATAGATATGGAAGTGACAAAAACTATAGTAATGATTGGCAGAAACTCATACAATTTAAGTTCTCATAATATCCCCTATGGCTCCAGTTTATATACTTCTGATTTAAATTCTGATTTGAGTAATAATTATTTTCAGAGAATATCAGCATCTATTGAGTTAATCCTTTCTGAATACGACGAACAATTACCTTCTTATATATATGTTTATGGCAAAGGGTTAGATAATTTGCTAGATAAAAATATTCCTTTACCAAGTGGGTTCCTTAGGCTATCAGAAATGAATTTAGTAGATTATTTATATGAACCTAAATCAATGGAAATTCATGAATCAGAGTCAAACTCTATTGAATCGACAATAGTAACTCTATCCTTGATAACATCATGCCTTTAAATTATAATTTTGCATTTAAAAATTCAAAATTAAAAAGATGGTTAAGACCTAAAGCAAAGAATATATTAGCTTCCAAAAGAACTAATAAGGAAAAGATTTTATACTTATATCAGACTTTTAAAAAGAATCCTGATTTATTTTATCCATCAAGTATTATACTAATATCTGTTTTCATCATTCAACTTATTACTCTTTATCCAAAAAATATAATTAGGAGATTAGAAAGTAAACATATTGAATATGAACTAATTTCTCAAAAAATATCTAATTCAGAGTCTAAGATTAAATCTTTAAAAAGGTATTCAGAATCAATTAAAGATTTTTATAATAATTCTATGAATCCATATTTATTTGCTTTTTATCTGCAAAAATCGTTACCAAGCTCAGTTCAACTAAATGAATATTTTATTAGTAAGAATGAATTTGATATACAAGCAAGTGCTTATGAAATAAAATCCTTAAATGAGATGGTTACATTATTAATCAATTCCCCAATTATTAACAGCAAATCTACATCTATTGGTAAGATTAGTCAGGAAGATATAGATGGAAAGATTAATTTTACTATTGATATAAATGGGAAAATGTTAAAACTTAATCAACAAAAACGTGAGCTTCTTTATGAGGATGCATCTGCATATGGACTTTTAAAGAAACTTTCTAGATTCAAATCCTTTTCTAAATCTCTACGATAAATAAGTTTATGGCAAAATCAAAAAATAAAAATTCAATTTCTTCGTTTATCAAAAGATTAAATGAAATTGATATTAATACTTTAATTGAATCTTTGAATAATATTAAACTTGAAGATCTGAAAAAAATTGATTTTAATGATTTAACTAAAAAGATAAAGAAATCAGATTTTTTTAAGCCTACTATTGGTTTATTTGGAGGCTCGTTGCTTTTTGTTTTTCTTCTTATTCCTGCTTTCGAGCAACTAATTGATTCTTTTGCTAAATCAAAAAATTATCAGGATCAGTCAAATAGTCTTGTGTCTCAAAGACTTAGGATTAAGCAATTAGAAGCTAAAATCAAGAAGTCTAAATTACTTATTTCTGACATTAATGAGTCAATTATTAGTAAAGATGACATTATTTTTATATCAAAATTAATCAACCAAACTGCTCTAAAATCTAACGTTAATATAATTTCAATCATTCCTGTTAACTCTGCACGTTCCTCAAAATTATGTAGAGAAGCTAATCAATCAAGGAAATCAAGGTCATCAAACAGAATTACAAGTAACAAAGGATCTTTTAAGGATAATTTCTTTGAAATTAATCTTCTATCTAACTATTTGGATTTAATAAAGTTTCTTAATAATATTCAGTATTACGATGTAGTCATTCTCCCTAATTGTCTAGAAGTTATTATCGCGAACACGCGGAATGAAAAAGAAATGATTTCTGAAGATAATATTAATAATAAAAATTCTTCGAGAATAATACCATTGTCTGAGTCAGGTGTTCCACTTACTCTAGACAACTCTGGTGACAAATTAAATTCAAATAGCTCTTTTAATCAAGTTAAGATTAGGTTGGTTTTGATGATTCCTTCTCATTCAAGATAGTATTTTGTTAATTTTAAATATCGTAGCAACCCTTCTGTTTATATATTTTTCACTTAGCGAAAATGGCAAAAATAATTCAAGGTGTTAAGATAGCCTTAATTAAGATATGAAGTTGTTAAAGCGAAAATCTCAACGTATACCTATTATCTTATTCCTGGCGAGTGGCTTGATAGGAAGGGTGTCTTATTCATCTGAATTGTTAGAGAATATTTTTGTAAAACCAACATTAATAGTAAACCAGAAAACCACTTCAAACGGCAGCTTTATTCATCCTGATATAGATCAAATTTCAGGTAATAATTTAGAAAAAAGTTCTAAGAAATATTCAATACTAAATCCTAATTTCATAAATATAAATGGACCAGAAGTTTCTTTGATTTTTAAGCAGACAGAGGCTAAAGAAATTTTTGAATACTTAGCAGGAATTGGAGATTATGGTTTTGTCTGGGTAAAGAATAATCCAATAGATAAATCTACAGAAAACAATCGTTTGATAACTTTGACTCTGAAAAATGTAACTTACCAAAAAGCTTTTAATGCACTTCTATTATCAAGTGGACTTCAAGCAAAATTGCACAATAATATTCTATATGTAGGCCCGAATGTAAGAAATACTGTATTCACGACTAGAAGTAGTGATGTTTATCAGCTCAATCAGATCAATGCCAGTTCTGCTGCAGATTATCTGGCAAATCTAGGAGCTAGTGTTACAAAAACCTATACCATAAAAACTTCCGTTACTCAGGGCGCATCTCAATCGCAAGCGGTTCAAGGTGCTTCAACCTCTTCTACTACAACTGATCAATCAGAGACATCGGTGAAAATTTACGGTGCAACAATAGGACCTTTAGTTGGACTGATTGCTACAACTGATGAAAGACTGAGGACAGTAACTATGGTTGGAGAGGAAAGTATTATTGATTTAGCTAAAGTTTTCTTGAAAAGACTTGATAAAAAGCAAAAGCAAGTTGCATTAAATGTTCGTGTTTTGGACGTGAATTTAACAGATAAGGATCAATTTACTTCAAATTGGGGAATGGCTTTTAAGCAAGGTTCCCCTTTTATTATTGGGACTGGTGGATTAATTAAATCTTCTATAGGACAATATATTCCAACATTTGGTGCACCAGAAGATTCGCCTTCGAAGTCTTACGATAATACAGAAAGTAGTTTCTTTGGTTTGCTTGAAGCAAGTATTGAAAGTGGCTCTACTAAAGTTTTAGCTAGTCCAACATTGCTTCTCAGTGAGTCTTCAGGGGCGGCTGGTGGTTCAGGTATTGGTAGAGAATTTGGTAATGAAGGCTATGTAGAAGTAGGTGACCAAGTTGCCATAGACGGTACATATAGTGAGGGTGTTTGTAGCCTTACCTATGATAAAGTTGGTGTTAAGCTAGGCGCAAAGGTTTTAGGTATTGATCAAAATAAAAATATAACTTTTACTATGTCTCCCATTGTAAATAGTATCTCTAAGACAAGGAATATTGTTGGATGTGGTGAGGTGTCAATGCTTAATTCACGTAAAGTTGATACAGGTGCAGTAAGAATTAAAGATGGAGAAACTCTTGTTTTGACTGGAGTTATTCAAGATTCAGATATCGAAAAATTATATAAATCCCCTATATTAGGAGACCTGCCTCTCCTTGGAGCGCTTTTTCGCTCAAAAGCTAATGAAAATTATAAAAGAGAGCTAATTATTCTTGTTACACCAAAGATAATTAATGAAGGAATTTCTAATATCGAAGATTATAATCTTGAGTTTACAAGTAAGGATTCAAGGGAATTACTAAATCTAATAGAATAAAATAAATACCTTATTTGATGTGAGTACAAACAGACTCTTCACCGCTCGAAATTAAACCAAGCCAGTTATTTTGATCATAATTCTTTGTTGTTTCACAGAAATTATGAAATAAAGAAATGCTATCTATAATTAGAGAACCTAATGGACTTTTACTTCTAGTAACTCTATTGAAATCATTTATTATCTCAGCATAATTTCCTGTACTACCAGCACAATTTCCTTCTATTCTTGATGGAATAGAGGCACTAAGTAAGATGATCTGGCCTACAGAATCTGATTCAAGAGCTGAACAAATTTCATCCCAAGGTTCTATCTTTTTAACTTCGGCTGATAAGTTATTCAAGAAACTTAATGCATTAATTTTATTCTCTATTGTTAGTTCTCTTGGCCCTTCATTAAATAATAAATTAGATGAATCATTAAATGCGATTATTTGTAGATAAATTTTCTCACCCTCTGCAACCATATTTGATGTAGGCAATTTATAAATATGTTGTTTTAGATTAGATATTGCAGTTGAAATTAAACTTTTTCCATTGATTTTAGGTGAAATATATTGAGGATCATTAATTTGAGCCCATTTGCCATTAACAATTAAGCCGTTAGGGTGCTGATCGTATTTTTCATTCATAAAATATGAACTATCAATCATATAAGTTATTTTATTTGACTTTAAACAAACACCCATCCAACAGCAGGATACTCCTAAGCAAATTGGAGCATCAACATTAGCTTTTGAATCTGTGGGCATAAGACTAACTTGGGTTTCATCTTGGATCAAACTAAAACCACCAGTAGACGCTAATGACTTCACTTTGCTATTGCTGTTACCAAGGGAAGAAAACTCTGTTTCTATTTGAAGCTCTATAGATTTTTTGAATTTATCTATACAAAAAGTTACCCCCTTAACAGTTTTAATTTCTTTCCAGTCTTGAGGGCAGACTATCTTTTCATATGTTTGTTTTGATGTTATTCCATCTAATAAAACGGTTTCTTGAAAATCTTGGTACGAAGGAGAAATATAGAATCCTTTTTTATTGTATTGAGGGCCATATCTTACTAAGGAATATGGCATGACTTCATTACTATTACTGGGCCTAAGGGTATAAACTATGGGGCATTCTATTTTATTTAAAATAAACTGATCTCCTCTAGGATTGTAATCGCCCTTTACCAGTGCTTGATCAGGTAAGCTGACTGCAAATAAGAATTCATTGGATTCAGGATATTTGCAATTGCTATTCAAGCTTGTAATCTCTAATTCATTATCGATAACTCTTCTTCCTGTTTTTACTTCATCTAATATAAAATCAAGAGTATCATTTAATCTGGAATCTAACCCTCTTTGAGTTTCATCAATTTTATTACCTTTTAAAGCTATTTGAAGAATAAAAAATCCAATACTTACAACTGTAATTGAAATAGAGCTAGCAACTATTAATTCTATAATCGTAAAACCATTTCTAGGGCATTTAGATTTCTTCATTAGACAATTAAGACTTACAATTGCTGGGTACTAATTCATTACCAGTATATATTTGACTGGTAGGCATCTTGTTTGTAATCCAATTATCTAAAGAGAAATGACCTTGTTTAATGTGTCCTGTTGGTGATTTTATTACAAGACAATTTAGTATTTTAGGACCTCTCTTATTATACCTAGATCCAATAACAACAACAATTGATTTGTCTGAACTTATTCTCCCATTAGGTGTAACTTGAAAATTTTTATTTATAACTTGAAACACAGAATTATTGATTTTTGGGACTAATGATCCAATCATAGATTCACTATTTGATGAATTCTTTTGTTGAATAGAATACTCACAACTTACAGAATAACCATCAGTATCTTGTCCTCTATTGAGAGAATTGAAACTTATGGGTTTTATGTTGATAAAGCAACTTGTTCCCCATCTCCTTGCTTCTAGGCGAACTATTCTTAAATATGCATTTACTTCTCGTGTATAAGAATTAACTCTTTCAGTCCTAACCCAATTAAGAAAACTTGGAAGTGCAAGTCCAGATAAAGTTGAAATGATTCCAACAGTAATAACGAGTTCAACAAGAGAGTATCCAGATCTATTTAGATATATTTTTGGTGAATAACCTTCTTTTATAACTTGTAGTTTTTCCTTTATCATATCAAATTATATTTTCACACCAACTATGTGCTTCAGGTGAAATCAAAATACTTAACCAGTGGATATTTTTATCAGACCATATAACTCTATAACTAATAGATGCAATAGTTTTATTTAGTAATGGTTCATCAAGTGGTGAACTTATTAAAAGTTCTCTGGAAATTGTAACAGGTTCACCTGTGAAAACCTTGCTTCTTTTTTTTCCAGGTTTCCATGACTGAAGAGTTAAGTTAGAAGACTTTTCTTGGATATTCCAACTCTTTAAATCAATTATATCTTGAGTAAAATCTTTACATAAATTAGAAGATAAGCGATTGCCATCTTCTAGACAATATTCTCCTTTACAACTCTCACTTTCTTCAAAATACATGCCCCAAAAATCTAACTTAAGTCTTTCGATATCTCTTTCTATTTCTTTGTTTATAGAGTTTGTTATATTTGTATTGTAGACTGTGCTTAATCTTAGTGATGAGAAATAAATCCCATAAGTAATAACACCAGTCAACAAACTCATACTAACAATTGCATCAACCAAGCCAAAACCTAGGCTATTGTGAATACTTTTTAAAGATAAAAATTTTGGTAGTTTATTCTTACTCATTAAATGATTAACCTTCAAAGTCTCTTAGCGTATCCCAAAGGATAATAGATCTACCTTTATAATAACTAACACCCCAATTAAACTCTTCT
>MDTG01329530.1_pt1 | contig 10026 bp, 8 predicted proteins | sample 811421 | NCBI WGS metagenome assembly MDTG01 (sample SAMN05326645, study PRJNA326480) | marine metagenome | isolation source: seawater | place: Pacific Ocean: South East | collected 2011 | reverse complement strand
AAATCATACTTGAGCCTGAGGGTAAAAATACAGCAGCTGCTGTTGGTTTGGCAGCAAATGAAGTTGAAAAAGATTCCATAATGTTAGTAATGTCTTCAGACGCATTTATCGGTGACAAGGATGAGTTTATCAAAGCAGTAAAAAATGCTTCAAATGCGATTGATGGTAAATTAATAGTTTTTGGTGTGAAGCCTAAAACGCCTCACACTGGATATGGATATATAAAGACTGCCAAAAATTATAAAAAAGGATATGAAATATCGTCTTTTATTGAAAAACCAAACATCCAAAAAGCCAAAGAGCTCATAAATTATGATAATTATTTTTGGAATATTGGCATATTTATGTTTGAAGCCAATACTTATTTAGATGAGTTAAGAAATTACGAGCCTGATTTGCATAATGATATAAAAAAATCATTTGACAATGCGTTTATAGACAATAATTTCATTAGAGTAGAAAAAGAGCATTTTTCAAAATGCAAAAATATTTCTATAGATTACGCAATTATGGAAAAAACTAAAAAAGGTATAATGATTGAATTAAATTCATCATGGAACGATCTTGGTTCATGGGATCAAATTCATGAATCTGATCCAAAGAAAGACAATAATGGTAATTCAATTAAGGGAAATGTGAGGCAATTTAGTACAACTAATAGTTTAATTCATGGACAAGAGAGATTCATTTTAGCTATGGGACTTGACGACATAGTCATTTCAGATACTAAGGATGCATTGCTTGTTGGAAAGTTAGATAAAATTCATGAATTCAAAGATGCTATTGATATTCTTAAGTCAAACAATCAGCCTGAGCTTGAAGATCATGTAAAGGTTTATCGGCCATGGGGAAGTTACGAGTGTATTGATGGAGGCCCATCATTTAATGTCAAAAGATTGATTGTTAGTCCAAAGTCTAAATTAAGTGTTCAAAAACATTTTAAAAGGTCTGAGCATTGGGTTGTTGTTAAGGGTGAGGCTGAAGTAAGAAATGGAGACGATATATTTATTTTGAAACAAAATGAATCGACATATATTCCTCAAGGTTCAATTCATTATCTTAAGAACAATAGCTCAACTGAAGAATTACACATAATAGAAGTACAAACTGGGACATATTTTGGAGAGGATGATATTGTAAGAATTGAAGATATTTATGGACGGATTAAAAATGACTAATAAAAAGGCTCTCATTACAGGAATAACTGGACAAGATGGCTCTTATCTAGCTGAACTACTATTATCAAAAGGTTACGAAGTTCATGGATTAAGAAGGCGAGTATCACTTTTTAATACACAAAGAATAGATCATCTTTTGGATAGATCAAATCCATTAAGCAAAAATTTTAAACTTCATTATGCAGATATGAATGATGCATTAAGTTTATCTAATATTATTTTTAAAGTTAAGCCTGACGAATTATATAATTTAGCTGCTCAAAGTCATGTAGCTATTAGTTTTGACCAACCTGAATATACTGCTGATTGTGACGGCTTAGGAACCTTGAGACTTTTAGAAGCAATTAGACAGTTAGGATTGATTGAAAAAGTAAAATTTTATCAAGCAAGCACTTCAGAACTATACGGCAAAGTTTTAGAAGTGCCTCAAACAGAAAAAACTCCGTTTTATCCAAGAAGTCCTTATGGAGTTGCAAAATTGTATGCTTATTGGATAACTGTCAATTACAGAGAGTCATATAATATGTTCGCTTGTAATGGAATTTTATTTAATCATGAGTCTGAAAGACGCGGAGAAACTTTTGTTTCAAGAAAAATAACTATGGCACTATCAAAAATCAAACTTGGATTGCAAGATACTTTATATCTAGGAAATTTAGATGCTTTGAGAGACTGGGGTCATGCAAAAGATTACGTTGAAATGCAGTGGATGATGCTTCAACAAGAAAAACCCGTCGATTATGTTATTGCAACAGGTATTCAATACAGTGTTAGATATTTTGTTGAGGAAGCTGCAAAGAAGCTTGATATGAATATTAAGTGGAAGGGTAAAGGTATTGAAGAGATAGGATATTGGGATAATAAAGAAATCGTAAAGGTTGACCCAATTTATTTTAGACCAAGTGAAGTAGAAACTTTGTTAGGAGATCCTTCAAAGGCTCATAGAGAATTAGATTGGAGTCCTAAAATTTCTTTTGATGAGATGGTTGAATCTATGATTGAAAATGACTATAAGGAAGCAAAAAATCAAAAGCTTATCCAAGATCACGGTAATTAAATATGAGCGATTTTGCCATAAAAGTAAACAAATCTTGCAGAGTATGTAACTCATCAAACTTGGAGACAGTTATTGATTTAGGTAATCAGGCCCTGACAGGTGTATTTGTGGAAGAGGGAAACTCAGTTAATAAATTTAATATGTCTCTATCAATGTGCAAAGATTGTGGGTTAACACAAATTAATGAAGTCTATGATTTAAATTTATTATATGGTGATGGTTATGGTTACGAATCGGCACTTAATTCTTCGATGGTTAATCATTTAGCGTCAAAAGCCAATGAATTAAAAAATATTGTTAATTTAAAAGATAATGACATCATAATTGATATAGGAAGCAATGATGCAACAACATTAAGTTTTTTTGAAAATAATGTCTTAAAAATTGGAGTTGATTATACTGGCTCAAAATTTTTAGAAAAGTATGAAGAGCACAAGTCTCTTCTTGTGCCTGATTTTTTTCCTTCGAAGAAGTTAGATGAAATAATTAAGGGAAAAAAGGCAAAGATAATTTCTAGCTACTCGTGCTTTTATGATTTGCCAGATCCAGTATTTTTTGCAAAAGAAGTCTCAAAAATTCTCAGCTCAGATGGTGTATGGTGTCTTGAACAAAGTTATATGCCCTCAATGTTGGAAACAAATTCATTTGATACTATCTGCCACGAACATATTGAATATTATAGATTAACTGATATAAAAAATATTTGCGATTATGCAGATCTTGAAATTAAAGATGTAAAGTTTAACGACATTAATGGAGGCTCGTTTAGTCTTATAGTTGCTCACAAAAATAGCTCCATTTCACAAAATGATACAGTCTTAGACGTTCTTGAAAAAGAAAATTCAAAAAACTGGATTCAGGAATTTAAAAATTTTAATTATAGGATCGAAGATCTTAAAGATTTGACTATTAAAAAACTTTCTCATTTAAAGAAAGAGGGCAAACGTGTTGTTGGAATAGGCGCAAGCACAAAAGGAAATGTGCTTTTGCAATATTATGGTATCAATTCAGACTTATTGGAATGTATAGGCGAAGTGAATAAAAACAAGTTTGGATGCAAAACTCCTGGAACAAATATTCCCATAGTAAATGAAGATGAATTACTAAAAACTAACCCTGACTATTTATTTATACTCCCATGGCATTTCAAAGAATTTTTTTTAAATAGCAGAAAATTTAAAGGTTTTAAAGCTATATTTCCTTTGCCAACCATGGAAATTATAGATATTTAGTTTTATTAAGTATATGCCTACAAAAAAAGCAATTGTTGTTGGAAGTAAAGGTCAAGATGGAATATTGATGACAAACTACCTTCGGGAAAATGCTTATGAAGTTTTTGAGATTAATAAAGATAATTTTGATATATCCAATAAAACTAATGTTAATGAGCTTATTAACGATTTAAAACCCAGTGAAATATACTATTTTGCAGCATTTCATAGATCATCTCAGGATAATATAGTTAATTTCTCAGAAGATCTTATAGAATCTATTAATGCTAATAGTATTTATCCAGTATTTTTCCTTGATGCTATTAATAACTACTCAAAAAAATCAAAATTTTTTTATGCATCTTCAACTTTAATATTTTCTGCTAACGAAAATAAAATCAACGAAGAATCACCAATTAGTCCAAAAGATCCTTACTCAATCTCAAAATACGTTACTATGCAGTCGATTAAAGCATACAGAAAAAAGGGTGTTTTTGCTTCATGTGGAATACTCTCAAATCATGAATCCATTTATAGAAAAGATTCTTTTTTAAGCAAAAGAATTGTAAACAAGGCTGTAGACGCCCTTTATGGAAATAATGAAAAAATGATAATTGGTGATATCAATTCATATGCTGATTGGAGTTATGCTCCAGATTTTATGAAAATAATTTTTAAAATTATGCATCACAAAGTACCTGATGATTTCATATTGGCTTCTGGAAAGTTGCATCAGGTAAAAGATTTTTTAGAATTTGCATTTTCTGAAGTTAATTTAAACTATCAAGATTTCATAGAGGAAGATAATAGGTTGCTTAAAAGATCAAATGTAAAAAGAAAACTAGATATTTCAAAGATTAATGAAAGCTTTAATTTAGATTTCATAACTTCTTTTAAAGACATGATAAAAATATTGATACAAGATGAGATTAAGCATAGGAAGAAATAATTTTATTAATAAATCTTATGAAAGAAACTTTAAGAAATAAAAGAAAAGTCCAATTTTATCTTTCTAAATATATGGAAAAATCATTAGTAACAGAAATGAAAACTCCATACAAAAAAGACGAATCTTTAAAAATAGAAACATATAACAATGCAGTGATATATCCATTAATTAATCTAAATAAAAGTGATTCACTAAAAATGTCAGGGGGAATAACTGATGAATTTGGCAATATGATTGGTTCCTCTTTAACAAAAAGAGTTTCTCCGCCTAATTTTGAGATGAACTTCAATAATTGGTATGACCTTGATCAAAACTTCATGAAAAAACAAAAAAAAATTTCTGAGAATGAAGTAATTTTTATTGGAGCATTACCAAAACATTATGGGCACTTCATAACAGAGGGCATTAGCAGGATATGGTATTTCCTTGAACAAAATTCCAAACAAAATAATCTTGTATATATTTCTGAAGATGGTGAAGATAATTTTCTTGAATTATTTGAAATTTTTGGAATTCCATTGTCGCGTGTAAAAAAAATTACTGAGCCAACACAGTTCTCAAAAATTATTATTCCAGAGCCTTCCATAAGATTACATGATTATTATCATTTGAAATATAAAAATACTGTATCTAGAATCATTGAGAATGTACCGCATACAAATAGAAATAAGCTATATTTATCAAAAAAACAGAGGTTCAATGGAAGAGCAATTGGTGAGAAATTTATTGAAAATTACTTTGCCAAGAATGGATTTGAAATAATATATCCTGAGGATCTAGATTTAAGATCATTTATATCAAAACTCAAATCTTGTGAAGTTGCTGTATCAACATCTGGAACTAGTGCTCACAATGCTATTTTTCTTGAAGAATTTTCACATTTTATATGTCTTAATAGAAGTAGACATCATCATCCGCTTCAAATTATGATTGATGAAATGAGGAATTTAAATGTTGTTTACATTGAAGCTTGTTTAAATATATTTAAAACTAATTTCAGCTCAGGCCCTTTTAACTTATTTCCGACAAAATATTTAATAAACTATATTAAAGACAATCAACTCGTTAAGATAAATTTTTTTGAGTATAGTCTTTCAATTTTAAGTACAATTTATTATGTATTTTACAAACTTTTTTTGGGAAAGCTTATACATATATTAGCAAAATGGAAAAATTCTTTTAAAAATGACTAACGTTGCAATAATACCTGCTAGAGGCGGAAGTCAGAGGATTCAAAAAAAAAATATTAAAGATTTTAATGGTAAGCCTATTATCTCTTACGCAATTCAGTCTGCATTAGATTCAGAGATATTTGATTCTGTTGTTGTTTCTACTGACAGTGAAGAAATTGCTGATATTTCAAAGCAATATGGCGCAGAGGTTCCGTTTAGAAGAAATAAAAAATTGGCTGACGACTATACAAGTATTCATGAAGTCATTGCTGATAGCATTATGCAGCTTTCAGAACTTAAAAGAAACTTCGAATATGCATGTTGCATATATGCAACAGCTCCATTTATTGATAAGAAAGATCTCATTGAGGGCTTTAAAAAAATTAATATAGGCAATAAAAAAATAGTTATTGCGTCAACCAATTACTCTTATCCTGTTCATAGAGCATTCTTTAAGAAATCTAAAGATGAAATCGAGATGCTATTCCCAGAGAATTTCAACAAAAGGTCTCAAGATTTAGAAGAAGTTCATCATGATGCTGGACAATTCGTTTGGGCCTCTTCCAAAACTTGGTTATCAAAACCCATACCATTCGGTAAGCAGCACGATACAATTCATATTCCAAATTGGAGAGTGCAGGATATTGACACATATGATGATTGGAAGAGAGCAGAGATGATTGCTAAATTAATACAGAATAATTAAAAACTGCTAAAATAAATCTTTTTTACACATAACAGAATGAACTTTCTTATCTCATTAATTAAAAATAAAGTTTTACCACAGTCAATTTTTTTGGTTTTAGTAACTTTTTTTAGAAAACATAAGAAATTTGGAAATATTGATACATGCATAACTAAACTAAATATTGAAGCTGAGTTTGCTCTGGATTTAGGTTGTGGTAATGATATTGCTAATCCATTCAAGGCTAGTAATATCAAAGGCGTTGATATTAAAGATATTGATCAAGACAACGTATATCAATGCATTTTAGGTTTTGAAAAGCTTCCTTTTGATGATGCATCATTTGATTGTATGACCGCTTTTGACCTTTTAGAACATATTCCAAGAGTAATCTATAAAGATGGGGTTATTCATAACCCTTTTATTTATTTAATGGATGAGATCTATAGATGTCTTAAACCTGGAGGCTATTTCTTATCGCATACACCTGGATATCCATCTCCTGCTGCGTTTCAAGATCCAACGCATGTAAATATAATTACAGCTGACACTTTTAAGTTCTATTTCTGTAGTCCAGAATTATATGCAGGCGCATATGGCTTCAAAGGATCTTTCGATTTAATTAAACAAGGCTGGAATGGACATCATTTAATAACTCTTTTAAAAAAGAATTATTAATATGAAAAAAACATCGCATTTATTTTTAAAACTTAAAGAGTTATGGAATCACTTTACTAAAAGGAAAAAAAGGCTTTACATATTCGCAATTTTTTTAACTGTTCTTGGTGGACTTGTTGAGATATTAAGTCTAGGAAGTTTGTATCCATTCATTTCAATAATTTTATCTCCTGATCAATTCCAAGATAATGAATTATTTATCAAAATTACAAATTTTTTAAATATTACTGATTTATCCAATCTTGCTCTTCCAATAACAATTCTATTTATATCAATGACGGTTTTATCAAGTATACTCAGGATTGTCATAACAAAAATTAATTCAAGATTAGCATTCTCAACTGGCGTTGATATAAGTACAAAAGTTTTTAAAAAAACGCTTTCCCAGGACTACATTGAGCATGTTAGAACAAATAGTAGTGAATTTATAAGCGCTATAACAAGAAAAATCGATCAACTTACCGCATTGATTTTATTTCCTCTTTTAACGTTGCTAGCTTCTTTGGTAAATACCCTAGCAATAATAATAACATTACTAATAATTAGCTTTAAGATAGCTATAATTTCTTTCATTTTATTTGGATTAATATATTTTCTTATCGGATTTTTATCCAGAAGTAGTTTGCAAAAAAACAGCCTGACAATCGCAAATGAAACCGTAACTGTTCAAAAACATGTAAAAGAAAGCTTTGGCTCAATTAGAGAATTAATTTTATATAACTCTCAGAAATTTTTTGTCGACTTATTTGAAAAAACAGATAGGCGGTTGAGACTCGCTCAAGGAAATAATCTTTTTATTTCTCTCAATCCTAGATATGTATTAGAGGGTGTTGGACTTACCCTAATTGCAATCATTACTTATTTAGCGAGTAGAGATATACAGAATTTGTCTAATTTTATCCCATTAGTTGGTGTCATGGCCCTCGGGGCACAAAGGCTTATTCCTGCGATGCAACAACTTTTTGCTTCTTGGGCCAATATAAGAGCATCAGAAGTTTCTCTTAGTGATATTTTAAAATTGTTAGAGATTGATAACGTAAAATATAGAAAAATAAATGAAGGCAAAAAAATATTTTTTAAGAATGAAATACAATTTAAAAATTGTGATTTTAGATATTCTAAAGATCAAGAATTAATTCTTAAAGATATCAATTTGGTGATATCAAAGGGATCATGTATTGGATTAATGGGATCAACTGGAAGTGGTAAAACTACATTTGTAAACATTTTAATGGGGCTCCTTTCTCCATCCTCAGGTCACATGCTAGTAGATAAAACAAAAATATCATCAAATAATGTTGTTGGCTGGCAATCAAATATTGCATTAGTGCCTCAAGATATTTTTCTTGCAGATGTATCGATATACGAAAATATTGCTTTTGGACGAAGTAAAGATAATATTGATCACGAAAAGGTAATTGATTGTGCAAAAAGAGCAAAGATTCATGATCATATATCTTCTATGGAAGAAGGCTATGATTCACGAGTTGGCGAAAATGGAATTTCTTTATCTGGAGGACAAATTCAAAGGTTGGGTATTGCGAGAGCCCTTTATCAAAAAAAAGAACTTTTAGTAATTGATGAAGGAACAAGCGCCCTAGACTCAGCAACTGAAAAAGAGGTAATGAAGAATTTAATACATAAAGAAAAATCAACAACTTTGATTTTAATTGCTCATAGACTTTCAACATTACTTAACTGTAATTATGTAATTAAATTTGATGAAGGAAAAATAGATAAGATTTTTAATAAACAAGAATTTTTAGAATCATTTGATGCTAATGATTAACGCTTTTTTTAATCACAAAAAGATACTGTGGCAAGAAGCTGATTTCTATGGGGCTGCTAACCTAATTTTTGACATAAGAAATAAACCTATCGTTTATAGAGCATCATGGATGCATGGAATGGGTTATAGCTTTAGCGGAATAAATCATCCTGATAATTTTATTCATCCAGATGAAATATCTCTTCCAAATCATTATGTTAATAATAAAGAATCAGTTTTATTTCTTAAAAATAACAATATAAATAGTAAAGCAATTGGAATGCCATTTGTTTATACTTTTGATTCCTTTCCATCATTCTCAGAAAGATATATAGATAATTTATTTATACCAGAGCATGATATTTCTTCTCCACAAGAATACAAATTTAAAAATTTTTTATCTTTGTGTAAGAAATATAAATGTGATGGCTTGTTATTAAGTAAAAATGATTTTATAAGAGCAAAAAAAATAAAATTTAATTTTGAGGATATAAAAATTTTTTGTGGTGCTGATATTACTAATCCCTCAGCTCTTCAAGACTTATCTGAACTTCTTCAATCTACTAAATCAGTATACTCAGATGTGTTCGGATCTCACATTTATTATGCATTATCTTCAGGATGTAATTTGTATCTTGTTGACGAAATAATGAAGAACTATACCTCTGATAAAAGAAAGATACGAAAAAAATCAATTCAAAAAAGTATAAGTAAAAGCTTTAAGCAAAAGGTAAATTCAAACTATTTTCCGTTAGAAGAATTACTAGGAGGTATATGGGGTAGCTCATCCATGACTGAAAAAAAAGAATATTCTGACTATATGATTGGATTGGATATGAAATTACCCAGAGAAGATTTGATTTCAGGTTTTACACCAAGATCTTTTAAAGAAAAATATAATATTATCAAGAAATTGACATATAAAAAAATTAGTAGAAAACTTTCAATATAAGTGAATAACATCAAAACATTTCAATCATTAGAGCTTAAAGAAAAGTATGTTTTTAACAAAGTCCTTTTCTTGCTTTTCTTGATATATTTCTGCACTCCAAAGATATCTTTTATTAGCATAGGGAACTTTGATATCAGACTGCTTGATTTTGTAAGCATACTTATAGCAATGGTCGTATTTACAGAATTGCGAGTCCCTCGAAATTTGTTCATTCTTTTCTCATCAGCATTCATAATCCAGCTTTCAATTGGATTTTATTTTAGCGGCATAATGACTTTCCTATTTATTTTTAGACTTATTCAATATTTGTTATTGGGCTATGGCTTTTTTTTATTAATGACCAGTAAATACAGATCATCTTTTCTAATATTTTTTT
>MDTG01243545.1_pt1 | contig 10026 bp, 10 predicted proteins | sample 811421 | NCBI WGS metagenome assembly MDTG01 (sample SAMN05326645, study PRJNA326480) | marine metagenome | isolation source: seawater | place: Pacific Ocean: South East | collected 2011 | reverse complement strand
TTTTAGCTTCATTTTTTTGAAATATTTAATAGATAATGTTGTATATTTATAAAAATAGTAATTTCAATGAATAAATTAATATTTCGCAAGTTTTCAACAGATATATTGAATTTTTTTTTAATATCGTCTTTTAGTATAACTTTTATTTTATGGATAATACAAGCAGTAAATCTTTTGGATTTAGTCTCAGACGACGGCCATAGTTTAAAGGTATATTTCTATTATTCTTCTTTAATCTTTCCTAAAATTTTTAGTAAAACAATAATTTTTATTTTTTTTATTTCAGTTTTTTACATGATCAATAAATACAATAACTCTAATGAATTAATTGTATTTTGGAATAACGGAATTAAGAAAATTCATTTTATTAATTTTATATTAAAATTTTCTTTGTTTTTTTTAATTCTTCAGCTAACTCTTAATCTTTTTATAGTTCCTAAATCTCAAGATCTAGGGCGAAAATATATAAAAGATTCTAAAATAGACTTTTTACCTAAATTAATTTCAGAAAAAAAATTTATCAACGTGGTAAAAAATCTTACAATTTTTGTGGAGGAATATAAAAAAACAGATGGTAAATTAAAAAAAATATATATTAATGAAAAGTTAGGTAATAATAAATCTAAAATTATTGTTGCAGAAGATGGCCTAATTTTAAAACAAGATGATGATTATATTTTAAGATTATTTAATGGAGGAATTACAAATTTAGATCAAGACAAAATTTATAAGATTAATTTCTCTGAAACTGATTATGATTTGTCTATTTTCTCTACAAAAACTGTTACCCACCCAAAAGTACAAGAATTAGACTCATTTATATTGTTTAAATGTATTAAAAATTATTACTATAAAAAAGATTTTGAAAATATAAATTGCAAAAATAGATCTGTTAAATCAATTTTTGAAGAATTATATAAAAGAATGATTTTACCATTTTATATACTTATAGTATCTTTAGTAGGAGCTAGTCTGATAATAGAGCCTAAGTCAAAATATTTAAATAAATTTCACAAATTGAATATTTTTTTAATTGGAAGTTTTACAATTATTTTATCTCAGTTGGGTTTAAAATTTATTATTGCTTCAAACCCTATAATATATTTTATTATATTTTTACCTCTATTATTGGTGTTAACCTACTATTTAATATTAAGTATAAAAACTAAATTTAAATTAAATTTATTATGATTATTAAAAAATACGAAAATTATTTAACTTCATTGTTTTTTAAAAATTTATTGGTAATTGGTATAGTATTTATTTTTTTAAGTTTTTTTCTAAATATTTTCGAAGAAATAAAATATTTGGAAAATAAAGAAAATAGTATCTACTACCCTATTCTTTTAACAATACTTAATATTCCATCAATTGTTTTTGAAATTCTTCCCTTTGTTTTCTTGCTTGGTGTCATGTTTTTTTTTATAAATCTTTATGAAAAAGACGAAATAGAACTTTTGAGAAGTCATGGTATTAATAATTTTAAGATTACTCTTATTATTTCTTTGGCATCTTTAGCAATGGGTATATTATTGATAATAATATTTTACTCATTTTCTGCAAATTTAAAGAGTTTATACTTAAATTTTAAATATCAATTCTCCAATTCTACTGACCATCTTGCTGTTGTTAACGAGGATGGGTTATGGATCAAAGAAAGAAATGGTGAAAATATATTTATTATAAATGCAAAAAATTTCCAAGTGAATAGTTTAGAAAATATAACAATTACTCAACTAGACAAAAATTATAAATTATTAAATACAATTAATTCTAAAAAAGCAAATATAGAAAAAAAGAAATGGATTTTAAATGATGTAAAAGTTTTTTCTGATGAAAAAAAAACAGAATATTATGAAAACTTTAATTACAATTCCTCATTTAATTCAAAAATTATATCAAATTTGTATTCAAACTTAAACTCATTAAATATTTTTGAATTACTTAAACTAGAAGAAAATTATAAATCTATTGGTTATTCTGCAACTGAGGTTAAATTACATTTAAATAAACTTTATAGTCTTCCAATATATTTAACATTAACTACAATTATTGGGGCTTTATTAATGTTTAAATTACATTATATAAAATCAAGATTTTTTTTAATTGTAATTGGTGTATTGGTATCAGTAGTATTTTACTATATTAACTATTTTGCTATTTTATTTGGAAAAAATGAAACATTGCCTGTGATAATTGCTATTTGGTTCCCTCAGTTACTAATATTTTTAATATGTTCAATTGGCTTGATGAGATTAAATGAAAATTAAATTATTTATTTATACATTTTTTTGTTTAGTTTGCTTTAATTTTAATTTATTAGCTGATCAAATTTTTTTTGATGCTGATAATATAAAAATTGAAGATGATGGTAATATGATTTTTGCAACAAAAGGAGTTGCAAAAATTCCGTCCCAAAGCATTGAGATTGAAGGTGATAAATCAATATATAATAAATTAATTTCAGAACTAACTATTATAGATAACGTAAAATTTTTTGATAATGAAAAAGATATTTATATTGAGAGTGATAATGTAATTTTCGATCAAATTAAAAATATTATATATTCTTATGGAGAAACTTATATCGAAGTAGAAAACAAATACGAAATTATTTCAGACAATGTTGTATATGATAGAAATTCTATGCAAATTTCTAGTCTTGAGTATACAACGGTTGACGATGCTGATGAAAATGAATTCAATTTTGATGACGGTTTTTTATTTGACAAAAACGAAGAAGTAATTTCTTCTAAAAGAACGAATATAATTGATAATAATGATAATCATTATTTTTTTGATAATGCAAAAATAAATTTAAAAACAAACGAAATAGTTGGTAAAGAAGTAATAGTTGATTTTAGAGACTCATATTTTGGTAATGAAAAGAATGACCCAATTTTAAAAGGAAAAAGTACAACTTCTGACAATGATAAAACAAGAATCTATAAAGCTGTTTTTAGTACTTGTAGTATGGAAAATAAAAAATGTAGAGGATGGGAAATGCAAAGCGAAGTATTTACTCATGATAAAGTAAATAAGCTATTTAAATATAAAAATTCTTGGTTAAAGGTCTTTAATTACAAAGTATTTTATACACCTTATTTGAGTCATCCTGATCCAACTGTAAAAAGAAAATCAGGATTTTTAACCCCTTCTTACAAAACATCTAATAATTTAGGATTATCTATTAATATTCCTTACTTTTTAGCATCATCGAATTCAAGAGATTTCACTTTTAATCCACGTATTTATGCTGATAACGATATAATCTTTCAAACGGAATACAGAGAAGTTTTTGAAAAATCTAATATTATTGCTGACGTAAGTTTTAATCTAGATGAAGATGAGAAAAATAGACATATATTTGCAAAAATGGGTGGTGAGTATGACGAAAAAACTAGTTACTCATTGCAATTTCAAAATGCATCGAGTGACCAATATTTAAAGATTCATGAATTAAAAGAATCTACTGAACTAATTACTAGTAATAATACAATGTTATCCTATCTTAGTATGAGCAGAGACATAGATCAAGATACTAATTTGAGCACTTCATTCAAAGTCTATGAAAATCTAGAAAAAAACAATAGTGATAAATATCAATATATTTTTCCTGATTATAATTTCAAAAAAAATATCAAAATAGATGAAAGTTATAATGGAAAATTTACATTCTTGTCTTCGGGTTTTCAAAAAAATTATGATACAAATACTTATGAGGCCCAGGTTAATAATGATTTTAAATTTAGCTCAATCGATTTTATATCTAAAACAGGCTTAGTCAGCGACTACAGTTTATTATTAAAAAATTATAATACTTATGCTGATAATTCAAGTAGCTATGAAGATGAAAATGATCATGAGCTATTTACTTTTTTATTAATGCAAACAGAATTGCCTCTTAAAAAGGAATTAAATAATTCTACAAATTATTTAAAACCTAAATTTCAGTTAAGATTTAGTCCTACAAATGGCAAAGATATTTCAGGTGAAAGTTTTCGTATAAATTATGACTCAATTTTTTCTTCAAATAGAATAGGAAGATCAGATATGGTAGAGGAAGGAAGATCATTGACCGTTGGGGCTGAGTTTAGCAAAGAAAACTTGCTAAACGAAAGAATACTTGGACTAAATATTGGAACAATTATTAAAGATAAAAAAAATAATCAACTACCTTCAAAATCAAAACTTGATCAAACAAGATCAGATTTAGTAGGAAATCTTTATTACAGATTGAACGATAATCTAAATTTTACTTATAATTTTTCGTATGATCGTGACTTAGATTTTTCTAATTATGATGCTATTTCAACAACTCTTAGTGCAAATAATTTTGTTACAAAGTTTGATTATATAACTGAAAATCATGAATTGGGTAACAGTGAAAATATAAAAAATCAAACAAAAGTCAGTTTTGATGAGCACAGCTTAATTTTTAACACCACCAAAAATTTAATTGATGATTTTACTCAATTCTATAATTTTGTATATGAATACAATACAGATTGTCTATCGGCATCATTTGAATACAATAGAAAATTCTTTAGAAGTGGCAGACTTGTTCCAGAGGAAACTTTGAATTTTTATATAAGATTCATACCATTTGTTCAAATATGGGGAAGCGCAGATGAAACCTTTGGGTACATTAAAAATAGAAACTAATAAATGCTTTTTAGAATATTATTGATAATTTCAATTCTTTATTTTTATACGATTAATCTATCATTTTCTTTTGAGGTAAAAATAAAAGCTGAAGTAAATAATGAAATAATTACCAATATAGATGTAGAAAACGAAAAAAAATATTTAATTTTTTTAAACCCTAAATTAAAGGAATTAAAAACTAAAGATATTCAAAATATTGCTAAAAATTCTTTAATTAAAGAAATAATTAAGCAAAAAGAATTAAAAAAAATTTTTGATATTAGTAAAAATTATGACTTTATAGATAATATAGAAAAAAATTTATTATTAAAAAAAAATATTAAAAGCAAAGATGAATTTATTATTTTTTTAAATTCAAATGGTCTTGATTATAATCAAATAAGAAATAAGCTTAAAATTGAAGCTCTTTGGAATCAATTAGTTTATAAAAAATACTCTAAGAATGTTAAATTTAATAAGGAATTAATGAGAGTAAGAATTGTTGATCAGATTAAAAATTCTAAAAAAAAATACAAATATAATTTGTCTGAAATTGTGTTCGAAGAAAAAATTAATGAAAAACATAATGAAACAGTAAAAAAAATAAATGAAAGTATAAAAAATATAGGATTTGAAAATACAGCAAATATTTTAAGTATTTCAAGCACATCTAAAAATGGAGGCCTAATTGGTTGGATAAACGAATTGCAAATTTCAGAAAAAATAAAAAAAAAAATAGTTATTTTAAAAATAAATGAATTTACAGAACCAATAAAAATACCAAATGGTTATCTAATTATTAAATTAAATAACAAAGAAGAATTAGTTCAGAAAATTAATGTGGATGATGAATTAAAAAAACTTATTGAATATGAAAAAAATAAACAATTAAATAATTTTTCAATAATTTTTTATAAAAGATTAAAACAAAATTCTATAATCAATGAGTATTAAAATAATATTAATTTCTCTGGGTGAACCAAACAGCATATTTTCCGAACTTCTGTTTAAATATTTTTCATCAAATGATTTTAAAAAACTAAAAAAAAAAATTATTTTAATTGGATCAAAAGATTTACTTCAAAAACAAATGAAAAAATTAAAATATAAGTTATCATTAAATGAAATAAGAGAAATTAAGTTTTCAAAAAAAAATAAAATAAATATAATTAATGTTGATTATAAATTTAAAAAGATATTTACCAAAATTACAAATGAATCAAATGAATATATAAAAAGTTGTTTTGACCTAAGTTTAAAAATTATAAAAAATAATAATTCTATTGGATTCATTAATGGCCCTGTATCAAAGAAAAAATTTTTGAAAAAAAAATATCCAGGTATCACTGAATATATTGCAAACAAAACAAAATCAAAAAATCAAGTTATGTTAATTTATAATGAAAAACTTTCTGTTTCCCCTATTACAACGCATATACCTTTAAAAAACGTAGCCAAAAAAATTAATAAAAAAAAAATTGTTAACAATATAACTAAGATTGACGAGTTTTTTAAAAAATTTTTAAAAAAAAAAGCAAAAATTGCATTACTTGGACTCAATCCTCATTGTGAAACAACAGATAAAGTAAGTGAGGAAAAAACTGAACTAATCCCCGCTATAAATTATTTAAAAAAAAAGAAAATTAACATTAAAGGTCCTTTTTCTGCAGATACCTTTTTTTTAAAAAAGAATATAGTTAAATATGATGTTGCTGTAGGAATGTATCATGACCAAGTACTAACTCCAATAAAAACGCTGTTTAACTTTGATGCGATCAATTTAACAATTGGTTTGCCTTTTATAAGAATTTCACCAGACCATGGTCCTAATGAAGATATGATTGGAAAAAATAAATCTGATGCTTCATCAATTTTTTATGCAATTAAATTTTTATCTAAGATTTCATGAGCATTTTGCCAAAAAAAAGTATGGGGCAAAATTTTCTAATAGATAGTGAAATTTTAGATACAATAACTAATTTAGGTAATATTAATAATAATGATAGTGTTTTGGAAGTTGGTCCAGGAACTGGAAATTTAACAGAAAAGATATTAGAAAAAAAACCAAAAATATTCACAGTTATTGAAAAAGATAAGAAGCTTGTAGATTTACTTAAAGAAAAATTTAAGAAAAAAATTATCATTATTAATGACGATATGTTAAAATTTAACTATGAAGATAATTTTGATCATAAAATTATCATCTTTGGAAATTTACCTTATAATATTTCTACTCAAATTTTATCAAAATGGATTAAAATGAATGAATTAGAAAAATTTTGTAAAAAATTTATTCTAGTTTTCCAAAAAGAAGTTGCTGACAGAATAATTGCAAAGGATAATTCAAAAAATTATGGAAGATTGTCTATAATTTCTAATTGGAAAATGAATATTAATAAAATAATGGATATAGAACCAAATTCTTTTAAGCCAGTTCCTAAAGTTAAAAGTTCAATTTTGACATTTGAGCCCAAAAAAGAATTTTATAAGCTCAATTATGGAAAGAATTTGGAATATATAACCAACATTTTTTTTCAGCAAAGAAGAAAAATGATTAAAAAACCAATGAAATTTTTGTTCAAAAACTATGAAGAAGTGTCTAAGGAACTTTCACTAAATCTTGAACTTAGACCTCAAAATTTAACTATGTTAACTTATTATAAAATTTGTTCTATTTATGAAAACTCAATTAAGTAAAGTTTTAATATGATTTTTAATTAATTCTTTATCAAATCCAACATATTTAGAATTTTCTTTTTTTAAATCTAAATAATTTTTTATTTTGTTGTAACAATTTTCTAGTTTATCATTAATAACTACAAAATCATAATTCTTCCAATGTAATACATCTTTGCTAAATTGTTTCATTCTTTCATTTGCTATTTTTTTATCATTCTGATCCCTATTTAATAATCTTTTAAACAACTCATGCTTAGATGGTGGAAGTATAAAAATACTAATAATTTTGTATTTTAAATTTTTTTTTTTTATTTGTTCAGTTCCTTGCCAGTCTATATCGAATATAACATTTTGACCTTTTTGTAATCTGGAAATAACATTTTCTTCTGATGATCCGTAATAATTATTAAAAACTTTTGCATACTCTAAAAATTTTTTTTCTTTAATTCTTTTTTTAAAATCTTCATTTGATACAAAAAAATAATCCAAACCATTACTTTCATTCGCTCTAGGTTTTCTTGTTGTATGGGATATAGATATGAAAAATTTTTTTTTTGATGAGATTTTTTTTACTAAAGTTGTCTTTCCAGCGCCCGAAGGTGATGATAATATTACTATTATCCCTTCATTTAATTCGGACATTTAAGTAAATATTAGTTTGCTTTACTTTCTATAAATTTTACAGCATCACCAACAGTTAAAATTTTTTCTGCATCACTATCTGAGATCTCTGACCCAAATTCTTCTTCGAAAGCCATAACTAATTCAACTGTATCCAAGCTATCTGCGCCAAGATCGTCTATAAAACTTGATTCATCATTAACCTTAGCTTCTTCGATACCTAGGTGATCTGCAACAATTTTTTTTACTTTGCTAGAAATATCATCTGACATTTTGTTCCTTTAAGTTAAGTTGTTAATAGATATTTTAATAATTTTGTCAACTAAAATACATTCCACCATTAACATGAATGGTTTCTCCTGTAATATAATCTGACATATCAGAACATAAAAAAGCAATTGTATTGGCCACATCCTTTGGTTCTCCGAATTTATTTAATGAGATTCGCGATTTTAATAATTCTTTGTGATCCTCACTAATTTCATCTGTCATATCTGAAACAATAAATCCTGGTGATACACAATTTACTTTGATATTTTTTTTACCGTATTCTAAAGCTAAACTTTTTGACATTGCAATAACTCCTGCCTTAGATGCAGCATAATTTGACTGTCCAATGTTACCTGTATGACCAACTACTGATGTAATATTTATTATTTTCCCTTTTTTATTTTTTAACATTTTTTTTATAGTGTTTTTGCTTAATAAAAAAGTAGATGTAAGATTTACATCAATAACTTTATTCCATTCTTCATGCTTCATTCTTATAGAAAGATTATCTCTTGTTATTCCAGCATTGTTAATTAAAACATCAATTTTATTTTCTAAAACTTCGTTACATTTATCAATAAAATTTTCAATATTATCATGTATAGAAATATCAAATTTATGAACATTTACATTGTTATATTTTTTTTTTATTAAACTTAATTTTTCATCATTAGTTCCGGTTGCTAAAACATTTGCACCACCTAAAACTAATTTTTCTAATATTGAGTTACCAATAACTCCCGTGGATCCTGTTAAGATGATGTTTAAGTTTTTTAAATCTATCATAATTAATTTAAATTTTTTAAATCTTCTATATCGTTTACTTGAATTAGTTTTACATTTCTATCTATTCTTTTAACTAAACCTGATAAAACTTTACCCGGGCCAATTTCAATAAATTTTTCATTATTCGAATTTATCATATTAATCACAGTTTCTCTCCATCTTACAGGTTTTTCAATCTGTTCTACCAAAAGTTTCTTTATTTCATTAGGATCATTAGTTGGTTTTGCTGTTACATTGGAAATTATATAATTTTTAGGTCTTTTAAATTCATTATTACTAATCTCTTTATTCATTATTTCTGTAGCTTCTTTCATAAGTTCACAATGAAATGGTGCCGTAACAGGTAATTTTATGTTTTTAATATTTGCAGTTTTTAATTCTCTAGAAAATAAATCTAAATCTTTTATTTTTCCACTGACAACTATTTGTCCAATTGAATTGTCATTAGCCACAAAACACTTAAAATTTTCCATATTATTATTTATTATTTCATTAATTTTTTCAATTTCAGCGCCAAGAACGGCAACCATACCTCCTTCTCCTTTCGGTACAGCTGTTCTCATGGCTCTTCCTCTAATCTTAAGAAGTTTAATTGTTTGATCAAAAGTAATTGACTCGGCACATGCCAATGCAGAATATTCCCCAAGTGAATGACCTGCAAAAAATTTTGCAGAGTTTAAATCAAAAGATGTTTCATTTTTTATTACATTAAAAATTGAGTAGCTAGCTAGGAAAATGGCTGGTTGAGTATTCTCAGTTTCATCTAGCAATTCTTTTGGACCTTCTAATATCATTTTGCTTAATGGAATATTGAGCGTTTCATCTGCTTGATCAAATAGAGATTTTACATAACTAAAATTTGCATACAAATTCTTTACCATTCCTACAACTTGAGAGCCTTGACCAGGGAATAAAACTGAAAACATAGAAAATATTAATAAATATTGTATTTTTTATATTGTAATTAAAAATTTATAATAGTATATCCTCTTTTTTTTAAAAGAATTATTATGAACTTATACG
>MDTG01089883.1_pt1 | contig 10026 bp, 4 predicted proteins | sample 811421 | NCBI WGS metagenome assembly MDTG01 (sample SAMN05326645, study PRJNA326480) | marine metagenome | isolation source: seawater | place: Pacific Ocean: South East | collected 2011 | reverse complement strand
GGTGGCGGTGTATACGGTGCTTGAGACAGCGGTCCAGTTGGAGAGGGAGCCACCGGAAACGGTGACGTCGGACTCGATGAAGTCGGTGGAAGCTTCTGAGAGTGTGAAGGTGAGGGTGGATGTATCGCCAATACTTAAGGAGTCATCAGCGTCGTCATCGGCGATGGCGATGGTGGGCGCGGAGCCGTCGATGACAAGTGCTTTGTTATCTCCCAGTGAATTTGCAGCTCCCGGCGAAGCTAAAGTGAGATTTGCGTTATTGGCTGCACCGGTACTGGCTTTTATGGTGCCGCCGTTGAGTGCGAGTGCTGAAGTTCCTGTGAGGTCAAGATCATTGGAATTGTCCCCCTCCTGCACGGTGTATGTGAAGTTGAGGGTCGTCGTGCCAGATCCTGAGGAATAACTTGCTGTGCGATCTGTATCACCAGTTTCAATCTCTAATGTTGGTGATCCTCCAGTTGTGACGACATTCACGGCCGCTGAAAAGACAGCGTCGATGGTGATCACATCGCCGACTCCATAGGAGCCGTTGGCTGTTGACGAGCTGACTGATGTAATGGATGGGCTCAGTGGCGTAGAGATCGATGTGAATGATCCAGAGCTGAAATTTGTCCCACTCCCCTTGATCAGTTCAACATTTGAATATCCTGGATAAACTCTATTTCTGATTTTCATGTCGGCGTAGCTATCACTCCTGCCTCCACCAAGAGGCATGCCATCGCCAAAGAGATAGATTTGAGTTGCTGCGGCCGATGCTGTGGTGGCAGCACCAGCACTATCCATAGCGAAATTTGTATGTGACTGATTAAAGTCTTGGGACGGATATCTAAATTTGTTGCCAATTTTGTAGTCTGATAGCCATGTTTTGGGATCTCTGACGAACTTGTCGACCTCTGTGTCGTCAGGAAGAGTTGTATTCGTCTTCAGAGTCGAAATCGCAAATGCTGCAATGTCTCCTGAAAAATTATTATTGCCGGAACTATTTGCTCCTAGCAACAGTGAGCCTGTGACGTTATTTCGGCTTCCGTTTCCAAAGGCTTCCCACGTGCCTGAGGCTGTTAGATCTGTTGCGGTTCCATTTGAAAGATCAATGCTTTTGATCCTAAAGCGACTGCTGTAATTATCTGTTTCTCTTGTCCTTCCGCCGTTGTAATCGATGTATAAGGCAGTCCACTGATCTGTTGCCAGGCTGTTTGCTGATGTGAATTTTATGTAGTTGCCGTCACCAAGGCGGCCAAGCGTAAAAATAAGCTTGCCTGACGTATCTAGCTTTAATGTGACGTGATCAACTCCACCTCCTCTTTTTCGCCAAAGTACCGAGTTATTGGTTGCGTCTATCGACTGAATATTGAAAATAATGCTCGACGCCCACGGCTGGCTATTGCTGCCAGTCTTCCCGTCAGTCACGCTGCTTGGCGGACTGAATGTTCGTGATAACGGTGAGTGATCGACCGCTGTATTCGTACGCTTCAAATAGGCGCCACCCGACCCATCAAAATGCAACGCATTGTTGAAGAGGGTGGACGTCATCGAATTACACGATGGTTCTTTCTTGTTATCAGATGATATCCAAGAATCTGTAGCTTTCTATCGAATTGAATGGTTTCTACAGTTAGAATTCTGAAGAGGTCAAACTTTGGATTCAAAAGAAGTCCTAAAGCTCGAATTGTCCCCAGTCGAGTGTCGCTGATAGTTACTTCACAGCCGGCATATCCATCTCCGACCACGTCGAAGTATTCGGTCTGGGTGGCAGAGAAGCTCATGTTTCCCTCGGTTCCCTCCTCCCAGGAGTCCACTGTCAGCGCAACCATTCGTGGTGTCGTTCTGGCTGTGGATCGTCGTACTGTTGCTGCTGTTTTTTCAATGTCTACAGCCTTGAGGGTGTACTGAGCCAGTCGCCTTAGTAAGTTCGTACGTTTGGGCTCAACGTAACGCTGACAAGCTGCTGCGAGGCCAGCACAATGTAATATTGAATACATGCCCTGAGTCCGTGGCCAGTCAGAGCAAGCGCTCCGCACGCGATAGCAACGCAGACGGTCTCGTTGATGATTCAAAAAAAATTAAATTGGCGACCGGACAGGGACCGCTGAATCTTCGCAATTGGAGGGGGGAACGTCTTCTCGCTTCCACCAATCGCTGGGATGTCGAGAAAGCTGTCGTTGATGGCTCTGGTTTCAAGGTTTTGTTGAAAGGGCGGGGGAGTCTGCGAGGCCAGTTCAAGGTCTTGGAGGTGAACGCCACAGGGGTGGTCAACGGTGAATCCAAGTGGCAGCCCAGTCGTCATGCGCTCAGCAATGGCTGGGAAAGTGTCTTCGGTGATGTCATCAAGAACGACGGAGCTATTGGGCGCAATTCGGGACCGGATACCAATGGTGATGGTCTCTTCGATCGAGGCCGAGGCCGGGCTTATCGGATCCTCGCCGGCTCAGATGAGATGGTCACGCTTCGTTCTAAGAATGGGGACCCGCTCTCGAGAAACAGCTCCAAGCGTTGGGAGGCTGTTCAGGCTCTGAGTGTCGATGGCGGATTTCAGGTCCTGCTCCAGAAAGGCTCCCGTCGAAAGCCTGAGTTCAAGCTTCTCAATGTGGGTGCTGATGGCATCACCAAGGAAAAGTCAGCCTGGTTGCCCCAGGCCGAAGCTTTATTCGCAGGCTGGGATACCCGCCTTAAGTCGTCGATCCTTGCAACGGCCAGCAGTGGTGGAACTGTCGATGCGGCCTCGGTGGACGGGAATGGATCCGTCGGCCAGCTGATCTATACAGCGTCAGCATCGGATACTTCCGGCGTCATTTTCTCGCTGCAGTCGTTGGATGATGGCTCTCTGAATGGTCTGTCGATCGACGCCAACAGCGGTGAAGTGCGTCTCAATCCTGACGCCGTGCTCCCCTTGCCGGACAGCATTGGATTCTCTGTCGTTGCCATCGATCTCGCAGGTAACAGCACCAGCCTCGATGTTGTGGTGTCGTTGTCCATGACAGTCGTCAAGTCTGGCGAGACGTCTGCAGAGTCGGACGCTGGTTTGAGCGCTCTGAGCGTCGAGGATTCTTTATCGGTCTTATCGGAGGAAAGTGACGCTTTAGAAGATTCGACTGTTAAAGCCGAAGAGCAGGATGAGGGCTCAGACGTCTCTCTGTCGGATGACTCCGAGATCGGTAGCGATGTCTCCGATGAGAGCCCGGGGGTTGATTCGGTGAATCCGGACGAAGATGACGACATCCCCACCTTGACTGTCTCTGTCGACAGCGAATCAGACGGGGTCACTAACGACAACACGCCGGAATTTTCAGGGCTTGCCTCAGCTGAAGCCACCGTTGAAGTGCTGGCCGGTGAGGTGTTGCTTGGTTCTGCGGTAGCTGATGAGGAAGGAGCATGGGTCCTCCCTGTTGCTGACGATGCGTCTCTGGCTGACGGAGAGTATCTGTTCACAGCGCTTGAATTGAAGCCCGAGGGGGAGGATCCATCCAGTTCTGAAGCGTCGCCCCTAACAATTGATCGGACCGCTCCGATATTCACCTCATCCTCTGATGCTGATGCCACGATTGAGCTGACATCGGTTCAGGTGGATGCTGATCTTGATGGCCTGGTGGATGGCAGCAATGGAACCAAGATTATTGACCAGGACAAGATTATTCAAATCTTTAATAAAAAGGGTCAGATCTTTGAAGGCGTTACGGATCAAGACGTTTGGGGGTTTGACGTCATCCGTGCTGTGCCGCATCCGGATCCTGATCAGGAGGAAACCTACAGACTGTTGCTTCAAGGAACGGGCTCGGGTAATCGAGATTTGTTCGGTGAGTGGACAACCGATTCGAACGGAAGTGTTATTGCCAATAGCAAATCATGGATTTCTGAAAAGCAGGCGCTGAAACTGGGTTGGGAAGAGGTCTATGGAGATGCGATCAAAGTTGATGGAGAAATCAGTAAGGCTGATTTGGAAGATTTCAGCAACACATCAGGAACATTCTTTGTGGCGAAGGATGGTGATAACTCTAATTCAGGTACGATCGAGGCGCCCTTTGGATCGATTCAATATGCCATCGGTCGTTTAAATCCTGGGGATGTCCTCAATATTCGTGAAGGCGTCTACAAGGAGCATCTTAGGATCAACCATCTTGATGGGAAGGCCGATCAGAGGATCACAATCCAGAGTTATGGTGATGAAGAAGTCGTGGTCTCTGGTGCGAAGGAGATTTCGAGTGAATGGTTCCCTCATCAGGGCAATATTTGGAAAACGAAGGTTGACTTTGATGTCACACAGCTGTTCCTGGGTGACACGATGCTCACCGGCGCCCGTTGGCCAAATATCTCAAAAGATTGGCATGAGTTGGATGATTCTGATGGAAGTAATCCAACTCCAGGAAGTTATTGGGATCTCAAGACGCGTGCCAATACCAATTCCAATAGGAGCGACCACAAGGTTTCAGATCTTGGATTCAGCGTTGAAGGTGCTGTGGCTGTTGACTACAAGAACAATGCGGTTGACGTCACCCAACACAACCCCGGAGAGTCCTCCTTCGAGGTGGATGGGAGACTGTCAGGCCATTACTACCTGACGCAAAATCTGGATTTGCTCGATCAACCGAAGGAATGGCACTACGAAGAAGAGACCGGAGAGTTGTACGTCTGGCTCGATGGTGATGCCAATCCGAATTCGCAGGTGATTGAAGCTCGCGGTTACGCAGAAGGTGATACATCCAAATCAGTTTGGACTAATACACCCACGAAGAGCGTCGGTTCAGAGGGGGATGTCAGTTCATGGGGCACACCAGACAAGATCCTGCAGATGCAGCGGTCCTCGTTCATTGATTTCAATGACATCACTTTCAGGGTGGGAGCATTTGATCTGTGGGGTGATCACGACATCACGTTTGAAGGGACGAAATTCCTCTATTCAGCCCATCCTCGTTTGATGTTGAATGCTGAGAAGCGTTCTATCCCTTGGAGAGCTGATCGCAATTCCTTCACGAATAGTGCTGGAGGTTCCGGTCGCGTTAAAGGTGTCGACGTTAATAATGATGCAGGGACCGTGAATCAAGAGAATCCTCATGATGCCAATCTGAAGTGGATTAATAATGAATTTGCCTATAACTTTGCTAGCCCTGATCTTGACCTTGGAGCTAATGCTGCCAACTACCTGATAGAAAATTCGCATTTTCACAACAATCCAGCCAATGGCGGTTTCGCATCGTTCCGTGTTTGGGATGGCATGGTGGCTCGCCGCAATACCGTCCATTCGATTGGTTTCGGTGGAATGAGTCGTCTGGGGACTAAGAAGGCTCAATCAGGTGGTAAATCACTTGGAGAGCTGAATCGTATTTACGACTTCCACTTTTCGGGAGATGATTCTGGAATTCAGATCAACACTGGCCATGCCATTGGCACCTCGTTGCAACACAACTGGATCCACGATATGCCCGGCCGCAATGGCATTCGTTTTGATGGTGATCCGGCTGGTATTGGTGGAACAGCACATCATAATGTGAGTTTTAATAATCGACGGGGGTATCGCTTTAAGGGTGATCAACACACCCTGGTGAGTAACATTGCGTTTGACAATGAAAAATATGATTTTGGTATTGATAATGACAAGTTCTATGGTTATCTTCCTGGCTACGATCCAGCGACGCAGGGATTATTGCGTCCAGAGAATGGAACCAATGTCTACAATTATCGTAATACAGGCCGCCGAGGGTCTAATCCTTCGCAAGGAAATCTCTATTCCATTGTTCACAACAGTGCTGGAAATGTTGAGCGGCATCCGATTCCTGTTCTGAATCCGGAGAACAAGACCGGGAACTCAATGACCAGAGCAGATCGGGGTCATTCGATCAAGGATGAGTTGCGTGACGCAGCTAATTTTGATTTTCGTCCTCGCTTTGGTTCGTCTCTAATTGATGCTGGAACCCATCAAATAGGCTATACCGATGGATTTATTGGTACAGCACCTGATATCGGACCCTATGAATATGGAGATGATTATTACTGGATCCCTGGTCATAAGACCGAGGAGGCCAAGAGTCCGATTCCGATGGATGGTGCGGCATCCGCCAAGCAGAACACTGATCTGATTTGGCTGGAGGGGTTGGAAATGACGACCAACAAAGTCTACTTTGGTTCTGATTCTGACAGCCTTGAGGTTCAGGCCACACAGGTCAGCAACATTTTCACGCCGCGACAATCTCTCGTTCCAGGCGAGACTTATTACTGGCGAGTCGACACTGTGACAGATGATCGTGAGATTCCCGGAGATGTTTGGAGTTTCACTGTTGGTGCGGCCACCGGACCCACCGACTTGGCCTTGTCCACAACAGAGCTGAGTTCTGTTGCTGGTCAGGATGATGTTCTCGCGACGCTGAGCACCACAGATCCTGATCCAGTCGATTCCCACAAATATTCCCTTGTGGAGGGTGCTGGAGATATAGGTAATGGATTCTTCAGCATTAAAAACGGGCAATTATTTATTAGTGGCTCAGAGGAATTGAGTGCCGACCAATCATTCCAGATTCGTATTTCATCCACTGATTTGTCCGGCAATACCTTTGAAAAGCAATTTGTATTGTCAACAGAACAGTCCCCTCTTAATCCAATAATAGAGCCCATAACGGAGCCAACAACAAACCCTGTCACTCAGCCTGTAACTGAGCCAGTAACTGAGCCAGTAATTGACACAGTGAAGATTATCGGGGATGGCTCTTTTGGAAAGAAAAATACTGATCTCATTACAAACTTCGATCCCGCGTCGCAACGCCTGGAAATCGATGCTCTATCCTTTGGATCTGAGCCTGATGCCCTATTTGCAGTTAGTAAGGTTAAGAGAGTGAAGAAGGCAGCCAAAGTTGATGCCGATTTTGTTTATCATCAACGCTCAGGTAAGTTGTTCTTCAATCCGAATGGGTCGATCAAGCGATGGGGGGCTGGTGGTTTATTTGCTGTTCTTGAGGGAAAGCCTGTTTTGATGTCCGATATTGTTGATGTGTCCTAGCAAATAACTAGGCAGTAGATATTATTTTACCTCTTCGGTTGACCGATCATTTTTCTGCCCATCTGACTATAAATTCCCCTGGCATCCTTGTCTTTGTGATAAGTGTGCTCGCCTAAGCAGTTTTATTGTATTCGTATCTAATTGCTTGGACCGAAGGCCACCAAGGTTAAATTTTTCTAGCCAACCCAGCAGTGCGCCACGGCTAGTTGTATAACTGCCATGTCAGTGGAAATGGCACCAAATGGTTGCCGTAGATCGATACAGCTGCCAAAGCGCTTGTCAATAATTTTCATTCTCGGATAACATGTAATTAGTAGTGTTTAGCTTGTCGATGACTGTTGTAGCGATTATTGACTCAGGTCTCAATCTCAACCATCGCGATATCGTAAAAAAGCTTTGGACCAATGCAGCTGAAATTCCTGGCAATGGTTTAGATGATGATGCCAATGGAGTGGTCGATGATGTCCACGGATTTGACACACTTACCTCCTCGGCTTTAACCGCCTCATTACCGAATGATGGCGATCCGCAGGGGCATGGGACCCATGTTTCCGGCATTGTGACGAGGTTGTCGCCAAAGTCGAAAATAATGCCGATCCGCATCCTTGATGCTGATGGCGATGGGCGAATGTCAGATGCGTTGTTTGCTTGGTCCTATGCCTTAGAGAATGGTGCCAAGGTGATTAACAACAGTTTTGGTGTTGTTGGATTGCCACCGTCTGAGTTTTCTTTTATGGAGGAAGCTGTGCGTTTGGGCCGTGAAAAGTATGGGGCTGTTTTTGTTGCTGCTGCTGGAAATCAGTCAAATAATAATGATGTCTTACCGGGTACGCCCGCCAATGTTGCGGGCATGATTTCCGTCGGTGCGACCACCGCCTCGGGTGGTGTGGCTGACTTTTCTAATTTCGGGCGGGAATCCGTTCACCTTTTCGCTCCTGGGGAGCGCATCGTCAGTTTAGATGCATTCTCCTCGTCTGGCTCCACGATCAAAAGTGGTACATCGCAGGCTGCACCTATGGTTGCAGCTGCTCTTTCTAACTTTTCTGGTAAGAAGAAAAATATTTCTGCTTCTGCACTGGAGCAAAAGCTTTTTAAGGCCTTGAAGCCCATTAGTCAGCTTAATGGTGTGAGTATTAGTGGTTCTTCCCTTTCATCCAAATTCACTCGGAAAATTACACGTTTCTCGCCCAAGGCGAGACTCTATCGGTCTACTCGTGATGATTTGGTGACAGGGCGGCGTATCCGGGATCGTTTCATCGGGGTGCTCGATCCATCGACGGGCATTACTCAGAAAGATGTCAAAAATGATTTACTGTGCAAGGGTCATCCTTTCCTGGAAGAGCCCCAGTGGCCTTTTGATAATATTGCTGTCTTTAATGTGAATAAATCTTCGCGGCGTGCGTGTGGCGGTTGTCATGGATCTCGTCAGCGGTCTGATCGTGTTTTCGACGAGATTGGAAAATCAAAGCCTGCTATTGAGGCATTTACTCAAATTTCTGAGACTGGTTTTTTTCAAACTGTTGAATGGGATGCTGTAGTGACTGTGGCTTCTCTTGTCCATCCGTCTATGGATGCTTCTGTGCCTTCTGGCTCTCCAAAGGTCTTCGCTGCTTGATGTCTCTCATCCACCGGACTAGTTCTGTATGTCAGCACCCATGTCTTCCCTGTGTGCGATTTTTGCCTTTTTTTAGGAATTCGTTAGTGCTTCCTCTTGCTTTGGCCAGGCCTCAGCCGCAGTGCATCAACGCCTGCTGCGAGGAGGCGGCCATCAGCCGCTCAGGTTTGTAGCCGGAGCAACCAACTTTGATGCAGCTGATCGTCAATCAACGAACTTTCAGAAAAATCTCAGCCTATTTTTTAAGTTTTTCCCGTAGCGCTTTAGGGGACGAAAAGTACGCAATTGCAGCGATACAGCATCAGAACCCTCTGGTCTGGCTTCGCTTAAGTGTGTCGCGAGGCAGTTCATGAAAGTGCTGCTCATAGCGATGGGCGAAGTGGCTGCGACTGCTGAAGCCCATCTCTTCCCCGATATCGGTCACGCTCGTGAGGCCTTGGTCGTGGCGCTGCTTGAGGTTGAGCAGCAATTGCCGCACCCGATCCAAGCGGATTGAGCGTTGTAGTTCGAGCGGTGTGCGCTGGAAGTGTTCCTTGGACCCTTGGAACAGGGATGTCCGTGATTGAAAAATCTTGGTGCTGATCTCCTCAATCCTCAGGGTTGTTTTGGGATCCCTGGCGCACAAGTGCAGCAATTCAATGGCCGCCTGGTGGCGAGCTTCCCGTTTGGCGATGGGCAGGGTTTGTGCCGTTGGTTCTTCAAAACAATGGATCAGGGTATGGATCAGCTGATCAGGATCCTCAGTCTTCTCTGGGTCTGTTGGACCATGGATCAGTTCCATCAGTTGGTGTTGAAGTTGATGACGCAGGGGTGTTCGAACTTCCAGCTGATTGGTCTGCTCCCAGCGTTTCATCATCAGTGGCCCGCCCGTTTGCCCATGGCGATTGATCCAGGCCGCCTTGCTGATCACCACAGTTGCCAACTGGGCACCTGCGGGAATTTTGAGATCGAAATCGATCAAGCTGCGGTTGTATCCCATCAGACCCGGCAACGGCATGGTGATGCCCTGCGCTTTGTACCCCCCGTCGCCCTCTGCTGGATCCAGGGGAATGGCCATCGTGCAGGCTCCGGCTCGCCGTGAGCCGCTGAGGAACAGGGTTTGATTGGTGTTCAGCAGATTCAATCGAAATCCGTCATATCCCCAGGCCTGTACCCGTCCCTTCAGGGGACCAGAGCTGAGTTGCAGGGCGACCAGATCTGGAGAAAGCGGCTGGAATAGTTCTTGCAGGTCTCCGCAACTTTCGAATGTTGCATCGAGGAGCTTCACCGAGGCCGATGGTTGGATCTCCTCCAAACATTGTCTGATGCTGCGCTGCATGGCTGGCTGTTTCAGACATCCAGAGAGGTCTATGCCGCCAGGTTGCGGAAGCGGGTGAACTGGGGCTCAAACAACAGTTTCACGGTGCCCACCGGGCCGTTGCGGTGTTTG
>MDTG01337497.1_pt1 | contig 10027 bp, 10 predicted proteins | sample 811421 | NCBI WGS metagenome assembly MDTG01 (sample SAMN05326645, study PRJNA326480) | marine metagenome | isolation source: seawater | place: Pacific Ocean: South East | collected 2011 | reverse complement strand
ATTGGCGTAACAGGAGATACGCATAATAATCTTAAAAATATCAAAGAAATTTGCTCTATTTTTAATAAAAATAGGACAGAGTTAGTAATACATACTGGAGATATTTCTTTACCTAAATCTTTATTAGCTTTTAAAGAGCTTAGCTGTCCTTTAAAGGTAATTTTAGGTAACAATGATGAAGGCGAGAAAGAAGAGCTCATAAATGCTTCAAATAAATTTGACTGTGAGATTTTTGAAGAACCTTATTTTATTGAAATTAGAGATAAAAAAATTACTGTTTTACACCATCCAGACCTCATAGATAATGAAATGATAAAAAATAGCGATTACATCTTACATGGACACACACATAGATTTAGACTAGAAAAAAGAGATCGATGTTTAATTTTCAATCCAGGTGAATGCGCCGGAATGATGAAGGATAAAAATCAAATAGGGTTGATAAATTTAGAAAAATTATCACCAGAAATAATAAATTTTTAATTTTTCTTTTTCGCTAAAAAGAAAAAGAAAAATAAAACAGCTATTGAAAATAAAACAAAAAACATAGGTCTTAGTAGCCTTAATATGCCATTTTTCTCTAAAATTGTTGACTCTAACAAAAATATAGAAATGGCTGGGGCCATAAAATCATCTCCTGGATTTTTAAACCAAAATGTCCCTAAAACACTAAAAACAATGCAAAAAAGCAATAATTTAGAAAATCTTTTGTGTACAAAGAGAGTAAATAAAAATGAAATTGTTAAGGTAAGGAGAATGTATGATAAATAAAATATTGTCATAGAAAATTTAATATAAAGATTTTTGTTAATTGATTGTCTCCTAAAATAGACATTATTTTCTTATTAGCATCCTTGTCTGAAGATTTAACTTTAGATAAAAGTTTTAAATCTTTATTTCTAAATATAAAGGCAGGTGGAACGTTATCCCTTTCAGCCAATTCCTCTCTCCACTTAAAAATTTCTTTATCTCTTTTTGAAAATTTATTTTCTATCTTTTTTAACCTCAAAGTTTTTAAAGATTGATTTCCTAAAGATGCTTCATTTCTTGATTTCGTATAAATTTTTTCTAAAAGGTTTTTCTTTTTTAAAATCTTTTTTTGAGAATTATATATTTCGATTAAGTAATTTACATCTTCCGATGCATAAATAATTTGTTTTTTAGATAAAGGTCGTTTCAACCAATTAGAGTTAGTCTCTGATTTATCTAGGGAAACTGAAAAATAGTTATTAACGATAGCAGCATAATTAATAATTTCCCCTCCATTTATTTTTTGCTCTGCTAGCTGAATATCAAACGATTTTTTTATTTTTATATTTAAATTTTTACTAAGAACTGTTGTGTCGCTTCTACATGAGTGAAAAATTACTAATTTTTTTTCGTCTTCTAAAATTTTTTTTAACCAATCTAGATTTGCATTTTTCAAGCAGTCAAATATGAAGATTTTAGTTGGGGTTGCAATTTGTATTAATGACAAAATCGGAAAATAAGTACTTCTCCAATCGAATTCTGTATCTACGGCAAGAATCTTCTCTTTGATTAATTCCTGCTCAATTGATTTTGTATTTACGTAATCATCAACAAAAATTATTTTTTTCTTTTTTTTGAAGAAAAAATTAAATTTATTAATTATTTTTAACATACAAAAATTTATTTTGTTAATTACTTTTTATTACAGATAAGATAGATAAGAAAATTATTTAATCAGGTTTGTATTAAGATGTATTGTAAGAAAGCATCTTACCAATATGTTTCATCAACTTTTTTTATTTTGCCATAAAATGAAATTACTTATATTTAAAAAACAATAATTTTTTTTAAAAATTTGTCTTTTACCGACAAAAAATGCAAGATTAGAAATTATGTCTATAAGTGATAAAAGATTAAACTTAGTTTTGGATAAAATAAGTACTTTAGGTCCTGAAGCCAAAGTACTTGATGTTGGGGGAGGAATGTTTCCTCTCGGAGCAGCTACACATGTTATAGATTTTCTTCCATATCAGAAACCAAAATCGTGGCATGGAAATGGTACCTTTAAATTTTCAAAAGATACTTGGTATGTCTGCGATATTAATAGAGATAAATTTCCATTCGAGAATAACTTTTTTGATTTTGTTTTTTCATCACATACTTTAGAGGATATTGTTTTTCCTTTTAATGCTATGGATGAAATCATGAGAGTTGGAAAAGAAGGTTATATAGAAACACCATCGTTAGGATGGGAAATTACAAAAAATATCCAAGGAAAAGGTATTTGTGGTGCGCAACACCACAAATGGTGCGTAAAATTAGATGAAATTGACAATAATTGCATTCAGTTTATTGAAAAATCTGACTGTATGTACAGAAGTCCTCTTTATAGACAATCTAAAAGGGCTTATTTGAAAAGCGGAGAATCTGATGCAATATCTTTTTATTGGAAAGACTCATTTTCATACAAACATGTCACAAATTTTGATACTTTAGCAACCTATGAATTTTTTAATGATTTCGTTTCTGAACGAGACAAGATTAAGAAATTAATTTCAAAAAATCGTTTTACAAAAAATTTATTTAATAGCTTTTTTTAAGCCAATTCAAAAAATCTATTTAAAAATTGTATCAACGGTATCTAAAAAAAACTGTTTAAAGTTTCTCAGAATACGCCTAATGTTTTCTTTCGAGAAATATTTAAAATCCTTTTCATATTGAATTGACTCATACGGCTTATTGAAAACAAAATTTCCATCTATTACTTTGAATTTTATATGCTTTTTTTTACAAAAATTAATGCATGCTATATCTACTTTACTCGATATTCTTCCACCATTATTGTGTTTAATCCTTCCGCCAGTAAAACTAAAATCGTCACCTATAATTATTCCTCCGGGTCTTACAAGGTTGTAGTATCTTTCAAGATCATCGTAAACGTAATCGTAAGCATGATTCCCGTCAATGTAAACAAAGTCTAATTTCTCGTTTATTAATTCTGCTGCTTGATTTGAAAATTTCCTTAGCAAAACTATTCGGTCTTTATAGTCTGAAAATTTATTTTTACAAATGTCATAAAAATCATCAAAAGTTTGTTCATTATCAATCATATAAGCTACCTTTCTATCATTGTAACCTTGCCTTGATTTCATCCCTTTCGGAGGAGAAGAATATTTTAAAAAAGGATCAATGGCATAAACTCTTTTAACATTACTTAAGGAAATTAACTGCAGAGTAGTTTCCCCTTGTGCTACACCTATTTCAGCTCCTACTGCGTTTTCTACATCTGCGAGCATGCTTAATATTTTTTTTGGAATCATTATGAATTTCTCAGAAATAAATTTTTAAAAAAACGAAAAAGACGTTGAAAAAATAAAACAGGTTCATGGATTGGGAAAATAATTAAAGCTTTTAATAGGCTTTTAAGTTTTTTAGTTTGAGATAAGCCTATAATTTTATTCTGTTTAATTTTTTTCTCAAAAACCAAATGACAATTCAACCATATATTGGGTCTTGAACTCCCGATTCTGTTTTTTTCGCAACATTGGATCGGATTAAAATCATCGCAAAAATTTGTTTTCTTTTGCGCATTCGATATGTCATTAAGTTCATCAATCAAAAATAACGAATTGTTATCATATTCATGAGCTAATCCTGAATTAGAATATCCTCTGATTATTCTCTCAATGTAAAACATATCTCTGTACTCGAAAGAATTAGGATGTGTAATATGCGTTGAAGTGAAAAATTTACCATTTTCTTTCAAGGTCCTAGAAATCTCTTTGCCAACTGATTCAATTGAGAATTCTTTTCTTGAAAAAAACTTTCTATCAAAGTGGATGATTGAACAACCATCAATTACCAAATCAAAATATTCATCATTTACAGATTTAATATAATCAAAAAAATCTTTTTTAACATATTTAATATTTTTTTTATTTTTAAGGGTTTTCGCATGAATTGTAGCGTTTTTATAGATTCCAGATTCATCTGTGGGGAACCAGGTCTTTTCAAAACCAAGAATATCAACATTTATCACTTCTCCAAATTGAGAAAAATAAAGGTGTAGAAAACTTAGTCCTCCTCCAACATCAAGAATCTTTAAATCTTTTGACTTATCTTCTGGAAAAAAATCATCAAAACTTTTAAGGATTTTTGACCATTTCCAAACTGCATCTGCAGGCAAATCTGAATATCCCCATTTTTTGATTTCAGAATAAGCTTTTCTTAAAGTTGCTTTATCTTTTGAATTAGGAAAAATCATTTTCTCATTAGATTGCTTTCAAAACCAGAATTCCTACTTAAGTATTAACAAGATATAAAAGTATTGTAAGTCTTACAAAATTATTTAAAAAATCTTGTTTTATAATCATAATTGATTTTTTTAATTTTATAGAACTTTTTTACTCAACCTATTGTATCCAAATTTACAATTGGAGTTTTTGACCATTCTGTAAGAGATTCTGCTTCATGGATAGATAGAAATTTTTGGCTTAAAAGTATATTTTCTAGTTTTGAAAGTGCTTTCGATAAGCCTACATATGATTTGAATTTTCTTATCGAGCTTAATCCTGGAACAATAGGCTGTTTAGAATCGAAATCTCTAGGATGAAAGTAAGTCATCACGTATGGATCTTTTTTAAAACGATATTTCAAATACCAATATGGAAGAAGTCTGAAATACCCTCCTCCTGAATAAACCATAGATTTTCCAAAAAAAGATGTTGTATTGATTGGAAAACTTTTAAGCTGTCTATTTTTAAGAGTAATAATTCTATTTGGTCCATTTTCAAAATCAGGAAAACCTCCGTGAGCCCTTGCAGCAGGAAAAATAGAGCAGTCAATTTCAATTCCAAGTTCAGATAATATATCGAATGCCCACAAACTATTGTTTGTTATGGAAAAACCTGGAGCTCTAAATATCCTAACTTTTTTTCCCGTTATTTGTTCTATTGATTCAATACTTCTTGATAAGTCAATTGAAAAAGTTTTTGAAGATTGGTTATATATAAGTTGATGGTTAAAAGAATGAGATCCGATTTCATATCCCAAGTCAGAAATTTTTTTTATAGCTTCTGGATATTTTTCTGCTATCCAGCCTAAACAGAAAAAAGTAGCGTTTTGATCTGTTCTATCAAGAAGTTCAAGAATTCTATTTATTCCCTCAATAATTCTGCTTTCAAAATTATTCCATGATGAAGGACTTCCAGTTTCTTCATTATCTAAAATGTGAAACCAGTCTTCTATGTCAAAAGTCAATATATGCATTTTTCAAAAAAATTTCGCTCCAGTATTCCTAAATTCCTTTACATCTTCTTTCGAAGGAAAAGAAAAATAAGTCATTTTTGTATCATCATTTGGAAGAGTTTTTACTTTTCCATCTTTTATGATCTTTATAGCCTTAATTATTGCCTTAATACCAAGTTTTTTGCTTTCTGAGATAAGTTCTCTGTGGGTCCTATTATTTATAGATATTTCACTTTGTACTATGATGGGTCCAGTATCTATTCCTTCATTCACAAAAAAAACTGAAACACCAGTTTTTTTTTTCTTGATTTTTCAAAACCCAAAAACTAGGCATAAGCCCTCTATACTTAGGCAACAAAGACGTATGAAGATTTATACAGCCTTTGGGGGCTAAGTTAATTAGGGAACTTTTAAATATTTCATTTGCCGCTATGCTGACTAATAAGTCTGGATTAAATTTTGAAATCTTATCTAAAGAGTCTGAGGAATTTATATTTGATTCTAAATGAATAATTGGAATTTTATGGTTTTTCAAGACTCTCTTTACATCAGAGTTCTGTATCTTAGATTTAATAAGTTGAATTGAATAAAAAATTAAAAACTTTAGTCCAAATATATTAAAAGTCTCTAAGGCTTTTTGAAAAAAATTTAATTTTTTTCCAAAAGGTGAAGGGTTTAAAAGAACTACGGCAGAAAAATTACAATTTTTTGGAAAATTCCTTATTAAATAATCTAAATTTCCTCTTAAATAAAAAGGATCGTTTTGCGTTATTACTACAACATTCATTTTGAATTATCTTTTATGAGAAAAAATTTTGAATCATAATCTTTTTTTAGATCTTTGTACCAATTTACTGTTTTTTCTATTGCTTCATTTGTTGAAAAAGATTGTTCAAATCCACACTTCTCAAATTCGGAGGGATAAAAATTTGTCGATCTTGTGAAAGTTTTTATGCGAGAGGAATTTATAGGAAAATTTATTTTTGTTAAAAAGGATATACCATCAAATATATATGAAAGAGGGTATGCAATAAAAAAAGGAATTCTTAGTCCGAATCCTTTTAAACCAAAAGCTTTTCTAACAATCGCTACAAGATATTCTATTTTGCTAGCAGGCCTATCGGAATATATGTATAAAGATCTATTTGAACTTTGTTTGAAAGAAAAAATTATTGCTTCTGCAAAGTTTTCTATGTAAGCCGTAGATTTTATTGTTTTCCCATTACCAACAATAGCAAACCTTTTTGAAGCAATTCCATCTATCATTCTAAAGATATTATTATCTATAGCTCTATATAATCCAGTATTTTCTGGAGATGAAGGACCATATAAAACAGTCGGACGAATAGTTATCAACTTAACATTTGAATTTTTATTTTTAAATTCTAAACATAATTTTTCTGCTTTTTGTTTAGAAATTCCATATGAATTTATAGGCCCATATGACGATGTTTCATCTATTTTTTCATCTGAGTTTTGAGGCATTACAGAAATGGATGATATGAATATGAAAGTCTCAATTTTTTTGGAATCTAAAGATTCAAGAAGTTTTCTTGTTGCCAAGACATTATCCCTAAAAAATTCCTCATCAGATACTCCCCAATCTGCCCTTGAGGCAGCCATGTGTATAACGATATTAGGACAAAAATCACTGAAAAAATCTTTAGAAATGTCATTAAGATCACATTGAATATATCTATCACATACTGAGGAAGGCTTGCTTTTCCTATCTAAACCAATAACTTCAAAATTCAACTTTTTAAGTCTTGGTATAAGATGTTCAGCAGCAAAACCCGCAGCACCTGTTACAAGAACGCTTTTAAACTTATTATCAGACACAGAATATTATTAAAAAATTTATGGTTCGTATTATAATTTAATGAGCCGCAAAAAATTATAAAAAATTTTAAATAATGAAAACCAATTAGATGTTAAAGAACGTCTGGCGTTAAAGTAATCACTTGATCGGCGAAGTTATGCAGAACATCATCATGACTTATCATTATCACTAGTGCATTTTTTGAATATTCCTTAAGAAATTTATAAATTCGCTCTCTGTTAATCAAATCTAATCCATTTGTAGCTTCATCAAGCATTAAAAGATCAGGCTTTGGAACTAAGGCGCGACCAATTGCCAATCTGTTAAGCTCTCCCCCAGACAAAATCTCATTTACGTCTCCTTTATGATTCTTCTGCCTATTTATTATCTCTTGTAAAGAGCATGCTTTGATGACCTTATCAAGCCAACTTTTATCAATTTTATTATTAGAGTATTCTGTGAGAATGCCATTTACGGTAGAGCCAAATAAATGAGTTTGCTGAGCCATTAAGATGGGTGATTTGTATTTAACATGCTTAATTTTTTTTCGATCTATATTCCTCAAACCAATCATTATTTCAAACAATGTCGTTTTACCACTTCCGCTAGGTCCTAAAATAGTAATAAAACCTTTTTTTGATAAAGAAAATTTGGGGATGGTGATGTCTTTTGAACTCAGCGGATGTCGGTATTTAAATCCTTCACTTTCTGTCATTAAAGTAATTTCTTTAGGAGCGATTTCATGAAAATTTCTTATTTCTGCCATTTGCTTGTTTAAATACAACCTCGTTAAAGATGGCAAAGAAATTCTCATGGCTTGTAAACTTATCGCAACTTTATTTATAGAGGGTAAAAGTCTCAATGATGCTACAATTGCAAGAATAAGCTCTTCTGCTAAGTTTGGTTTTACATTATTATTTATCGCCACAAAAAGTACGATTGAACCAATTGCTCCAATCTCAATTAAATATCTTGGAAGATTAACAGTTGAGGCTTGTTTATAACCTAAACTCTGATATTGATTTTGAAGTTTAGTAAGTGTAATTAATACACGATTTTCTGCTTGGTTTACAAAAATTTCTTTAGCTCCTCTTACACTATAAGAGGCCAAGTGAGCAATCTTCCCATCCAAGTCTGCTCTATCTGAACCCCAACGATAAAGTAAGCTAGAAAAAAATGTATTTTGAATTATGATCACACAAACCAAGGAAATAGCCATGATGATAGTTATTTGAGTAGCATAAATAAGCATAATGCTTGCTAGTAAAAGAATAATGAAAGCCTCTGAAATTAAAAAAAGTGAAGATTGAATAAATTGGTTGTGTATCAAGCTAAACTCATAAGATAAATCCCTTACAGAATCTCCTTCACCTTTGCTTCTTTTAATTTTATTTTCCAACGTATCAAGTAAATAAGTTCTAAAATAATCATAGTGAAAAATATTTCTGATTGTATATCCTAGGTAATTCAGAGCATATAGTGTTCCTACATTTACAACAATTTTTGATATATAAGCCGATAAGGCAAGTACTCCCAATAAAGAAGTACTTAAATTAATGTTTGTTATATATTCTGCAAAAGGAGCTTGAGAAGAATTTAGATTAAATATACTTCCTATGAAAGGGACAACGAAAGCAATTCCAACTATTTCGCTTAAGGACATTAAAATAATTAAAGGGATAGCAAGTAGATAACTTAATCTACCTTTAGGCCCAATGGTTTTTAGAAACCAAAAATAAATATTAAACAATGTCCTTTTTTTTGAAATTAATCTTTAAATAAATAATATATGCCCATAGAAAGTGAAATATCTTTCATCTCTATCTTTTTCTTTAATAAAAAAAGTATATAAATCATATATCCTATAAAAGATCCAAAAATCCTTTTAAAAACGTTGATTCGAACACGATAAAAATTATCATCTATGATACCACCTGTACCAGAGTCTCGATGATCAATTAATTTGGATGGTATGGCTATAATTTTAATTCCTTTTCTTAAAATATCTGTTAGATAAATATTCTCTTCACCGGAATTGTTTAAATCTGAACCCAATCCAAACCTTTCATCGAAGAAGATGTCTTTTACTCTTTTTCTATTTAATATAATTTGCCAAGAACAAACTTTAAGTGCTTTTCTCTTGTTTAAAAAAATAAGTTTGTTTGTATTAAAGCCAACATCGGAAATATTTCCACATACTACACAACCAACATCTTCTTTATTTATCATAGGCGCAATAAAACCAAGTTTTTTGAAATTTATGAAAACATCGTTGTCGCTTAATAAGCATAAGTTTGAAGTAGCAATCTTTATACCAATGTTCCTTGATTTGCTTAGACCGCGTGACTTTGTATTAATCCACCTGACATTGTCTTTGAATACTTCTCCTTCCTTATCACTTTGATTAATAATTGTTAATGCTACATTTTGGGGAGCATCTTTAAAATCAGCTAGACAAACAGGGGCTTTATCATGCATCGTTGCTACTATTACTTCAATCTCTGGATTCTCCATAGGCGCCTCAAACCATAATAAAAATAAAAGAGAAATCCATAGAAAGCTTGAAAAAATCCGAAGTTTCTTATGGAAATCCTTAAAAACCAAAGCCAAACTTGATGTTTTTTTGCGCTTAAGGAATCAGACCTTAATCGATAACAAACTTGAGGTTCAAGAACACCTATAGAATTGTAATTTTTAAGCAATTCATTCCACATTTGAAAATCTTCATGAGGAAGGTTTTCTTCGAAATAAAAAATTCCAACGTTTTCTCGATCGTAAATTCCAGTAGACAAAATAATATTATTTTTAAATTTTTGATCTGAAAGTCTTACTAGACGTTTTGTTTCTTCATTGCTCACTATATTCATATATTTATCACAAATGTAAATTGCACTGTGGGAACAAGAAAATCCCGAATTAATCATTGCATCAATTTGAATAGCTATTTTTTCTGGGAACCAAATATCATCGCTATCACAGAAAGCAATATAT
>MDTG01305084.1_pt1 | contig 10027 bp, 10 predicted proteins | sample 811421 | NCBI WGS metagenome assembly MDTG01 (sample SAMN05326645, study PRJNA326480) | marine metagenome | isolation source: seawater | place: Pacific Ocean: South East | collected 2011 | reverse complement strand
TAATAACCTAAAATATTTTTACTATAATTTGAATTGCCAATATTTTTTTCTGGAAGAGTTCGTCTCAAAAAATGATGGTTAAAATCGTCCAATAAATTCATTAGATCGAGTTTATTTCTTAAGTTAGCTGAGTCATCTAGACCTTTAGATAAATTATTATTTTTCCTAAAATTTTCAATATTGTTGATATTTGAAAATTTTTCATTTTTTTCAAACATCTTATCCCAATGAATAGACCTATCATCAGAAAATAAATCTTTTTTACTTAAGCTATATTTGTAAACGTCCAAAAGATATTCGAAATTTTTTTTCATTATCTTAGTAAAATAGTAATTATTTTTTTAAATTTTTTATTACCTGGATCATGATTCATGATTCTAGGAAAATAGTTTTTATAAACATTGTTCCATTTTTTTAAATTGCATCTATAAACATTATCTAAAACTTTGAAAATCTTTTTTGGGTTATTTAACCCGGTCCAAAAAAACCCCGATTTGTTAAATTTTCCTGGATAGCCAAATGTAATTGGTTTAAATGTATTTTTAACAACTTTTTTTGAAATAATAGGAATGCAAACTGATTTTATTCCTTTTGCAAAAGCTTCATAGCCGAGAGTAGAGCTTAAAAAAACTACCATCTCACTTTTATTTATCAGTCTATATGAATTTTTGATAGTAGTTTGATAGTAAATTTTCAAATTCTCAATTTTTTTGAAATTTTTAAGTTGAGAACTATGTTGTAATCCCATTTTTGCTATAAAATTAATTTTGATTTTTTTTAATTTGCAAAATTTAATTAATATTTTGAGAAGCTCTATTTCCTCAGGTTTAAATGGCCGTGAATATTTTTTTTGGCTAATGAATGATATTCCTTTTAATTTATTTTTTTTTTTGTTTAAGGTATAAGCATTATTAAATATTGAACCTATTTCAATATAGTGTCCTTTAATAAAATTAGAAATTACTTTTTTATATACTGAATTAAGAACGAAAAAGTAATCTAAAGATAATTTTTTTTTTTTCGAAAAATATTTTAATCTATCAAAAAATTCTTTATCTCTTATTCCATTTTGTACACAGATAAATTTAGGTTTGAAACATAAATTTTTAAGTTGATAGAAAGAAAAATCGACATCAATGTAATTTAAAACTACTTTCGGATTAACAAAATTGATATAATTTTTAAAATAGTTTAATTTTAAAAGCGCAAAATCATTTTTTAATAAGCAATTTAAACTATCAAATATTAATGTGTAAAATAAAACAAAGATATTTAGGCTTTCACCTCTTCTATCCAAAATTATATACTCATTTTTTTTAAAAAAAAGTTTAAAAGCCTTCTCACTGTTCCTATCAAAAATTAAAATTTTCTTTCTTTCAGGTTTTAAAAAAAACCACTTTGCTCTAAAAATGTTCACTATAAATTTTTCTTTGCAAAATAACTAGCTAATTCGAAATCCTCTAGTGTATTAATATCAAAACTTTCTAGTTTTGATATTTGTTGGCCAGTACATGATTTCATGTCAAAACTCTTACTTTGATTTAAATGAGAAAAATTATTAATCATATTTATAAAATATTTTTTTTTTGAGATCTTTAGAGCCGCACTACTTATAAAAACTTTTGGCCAATCTTGTGTTCTTTCAAATTGAGAATATCTTTTATTATTTACTCTCAAAATATCAAAAGTTAATTTTTTTTTAACATTAATCACATTAAAAGGATGTTCACTCGATTTTGTAAAAGCAAGAATAGAATTTAACTTATTTAATTTTTTTATTTTTTTAAAAGCTTTTAGAATACTTGAATATTTTAAAAATGGATTAGTTGGTGGAAATATGCCTATAAAGTTTGGAATATAGAGGTTTTTTTTTTTCATTTGTCTCAAAGTTTCCAACACTACCGCTGTGGTTGATGATTTTGATGCTGCATATTTTTTATTTCTTAAAAAAGGAACATAGGCACCGTTCTCTTTTGCAAATTGAGCAGTTTTTTTGCAGTTAGTTGAAACTAATACAATCGCATTATTCAATTTTAGACATTCCTTAATTTTATAATAAATTAAAGGCTTCCCATTAAGGATTCTCATATTTTTTTTATTTACTCTTGTGGATCCAGATCTTGCTGGAATAATTATTAATAATTCTTTGCTCATTTTTAAAATTTAAGATATCTTTTTATAAAATTATCTAGTTTAAAAGAATATTTAGTGTCAACCTCAAAGAATTTAGTGTTTGAACTTTCTCTGCCATTATTTTTGAAATTTGATGATTTTGTAATAACACCAAGCCCTTTTACTTCTTGGTAAATTGAATTTTTTAAAACTGAATTTGGAAGAGTTGTTTTATAGATTGAATTTAGTTCACCATTTGTATTTTTTCTCCAAATATTATTTTTTTTGATTTGACAAATTGGAACTAATGAGTCGAAATTATCATCAATATTTTTAATAAGTTTTTGAAAAAAGTTCTTAGGTCTAAATAAATAAATTTCCTCGATTGTAAGTATGTGACTAGGTCTATATCTTTTTTTTATTTTATCTGTATATGTCTCCTTTAAAACATAATCTAATCCCAAATAATCTTTTTCAATTTGTTTATTTCTTTTTAAAAATACAATATTTTTGTTTTTTATTTCACTTTGTAAATCCTCATCATTACATATTACAAATATTTTTTCTATTTTTTTTATCTTTAACAAATCTTCCAAAATCTTTTTTACAATAAAGTCTCCATTTAATTTTAAAGGGTTTAAAATTGGTATAATACAGACTAATTTGAACTTTTTTTTAGCAGATTGTTTAGTTATTAATATATTGCTAATCCTTGATACTCTAGATAAATTTCCACGATGACTAACACCATGATAATGAAATACTGATGATAAAGGTTCATAAATAATCTTTAATCCTTTTTCAATTTGTTTCTGTGCCCACAGTCTATCTTCAATGTGTTTAGTATTCTCATCAAATTTTGAATTTTTCCAAAGATCTTTTCTTATCATGCTATTTGCGTTATGAAAAAAAGGCTCTTTTGTTTGTATCTTTTTATCTTTTCCAAATAAGTAAATTAAATCTCTTACATCATCAGGCTCTGAAATATCCAATGGTTCTTGTCTTCCATAAACTCCTGCAATTTTTTTATTAGTAAAATTTTTGACTAAATTTTTAAGCCAAAATTTATTTTTTGGAATACAATGACCAGAAATCATTGCTATTAAACTCCCCTTACTTTTATTTATACCTAGGTTTAGTGCTTTACCCGGTAAAAAAAATTTACTTTTATATTTTACTATTCTAATTTTTTTAAAATTTTTTTTTATAATAGACATCGTTTTATCTGAACTAGAATTATCTACTACAATAACTTCAAAATTTTTATATGACTGATTATGAATTTCGTGTAGGCACTTTCCTATCCAAAAACTTTCATTTCTAGTTCTAACAATTATTGATACTAGTGGATTTTTCATTAGACGATTTTTTTTTTCAAAACGTTTGATAAATTTCTTAGTTTAGAAACTAAATTAGAAAATTCATCAAAATTTATAGCTTGAAGTGGATCTACTGCAGCGTTTCGTGGGTCTGGGTGAAATTCAATCATTAAACCATCAGCGCCAGCTGCTAAAGATGCAAGAGTTAAAGGTTCTACCCACTCATGCCAAAAACACGCATGACTTGGATCAGAAATAATTGGAAGACAGCTATACTCTTTAAGAGCTGGTATAGCTTGAATATCCAACATAAAACGACTTGTTGATTTATGAGTATGTGGGGCTGAAACACCTCTTTCACAAAGTATAATGTTTTGATTTTTCTCAACCAAAGCATATTCTGATGAACCCAGCAAATCTCTAATTGAACAACCAAAATGTCTTTTTAGTATTACAGGCTTATTATATTTTGCAGTTTTACTTATCAGTGGAAAATTTTGCATGTTCCTTGCACCTATTTGAAACACATCTACATGATCTTTCATGAGTTCTAACTTTTCTGTCTCCATAACTTCTGAAACTATCAGAACATCAAAATTTTTTTTTATATCCTCCAAAATTCTAAGTCCTTCATCGCCAACTTCATAATATTTTTTAGATCTATAGGGGAAAGTTAAAGGCTTGTAAATTTGACCCCTTAAAAGTTTAAGATTATTTTTTTCAAGTACCTCACAACATTTAAAAATGAGGTCTTTGTTTTCAATTCCATTTGGACCAGAAATTACTGGAACTACATCTCCACCAAAACTTATATCTTGATTAATCTTAATAATTTTTTTCTTGTTTAATGATGAAGATAAAGGAAATTTATCTTTTAAATCACTATTAGATATATCTTTTCCTGGAAATTTATTATCCATTATTGCATCACTTTAATTATCTTTTTTAAACTTATTTTTTTATTTGCTATTTTAAATGCTTCTACAGCCTGCATATAATTCATTTCTAAACCATTTATTGATTCCATTCCAATTTTTTCTGCTATTTGCATAAGTATTGTTTTAGAGGGTTTGTAGATAATATCAAAAATAATTGCATTTGAATTGGCGTGTAAAAAATCTAAAGTTTCTATTAAATTACTTATAATTGAATTTGATATTTTTTCTCTAGTCTTTAATTTGTCAAATTTTATTTCTGATTTTGAAATTGGCGAAAAATATTTATAATTAGATTTAATAGTTGAAATTTCTAGATCAAAACCAAGCTGAGTAGTATTTATTATCAAATCAAGTTTTTCTAAACTTTGAAGATTTTTGTAATTTTTTATAATCTTAATATTTTTTTTATTAATCTTTATTTTTTTATAAAATTTAATTAATTTCTTTGTATTCCTGTTAAAAAGATAAATATTTGCTTTTGGGTATCTGTTTTTAGTAGCTACGATACATGCTTTACCAGCACCACCACAACCAAATATTAGCAAATTTTTAATTTTCTTATCTACTTTTTTTAATGTGAACAGAAACCCTAAGCTGTCTGTATTATAACCTTTAAGTTCATTTTTTTCTTTAACTATTAAATTAACGGAACCTATTTCCGATGCAGATTGATCAATTTTGTCTAAATATTTCATTATTTTTTCTTTATGAGGAATAGTAATTGCTGATGCATAAAAATTTTCATTTTTTTTAAGAGATTTAATTAATTTCCCAATATTTTTTAATTTTACATCTAATGGAAACATCTTCATATTCATTTTAAGATTGACAAAAGCTTTATTCCATAAGACTGGGGAACGTGCTCCTTTAGATGGTGCAGAGCCAATGATTGATACAAATTTTTGATTAATTCCTAAATTTATTTTATTTTCTATAAGATTAATAAAGCTCATTATTTACCTAATTTTGAATTAAGTTTTTTATCTTTTATTTTTACCCAAGATTTGTTTTCAGAACTTTTATACATCATTTGAAGTAATTTTAGAGTATTTAAAGTATCAATTGCCTTTAGAGGTTTTTTTCTATCTTTTTTTAGATCATAATCGATAATATTTTGAAATACCTTTCTGTGTGAAAGTCCATAACCTGTGGGTACATTTTCTGAAAACTTTCTCAATAATTTTGAATTTTTTCTATCATTTGAATTGTAATGAATAATATTAATTTTATTACAGCATAATCCATGTAATTGAATTTGTTTCTCTTTTTGAAATACTTCTATAGTTGCTTGAAAATCATTAGGTCTTAATGCTGTTGTTAAACTAATTTGGCATACAATTTGATTTTTAAATTTAATCATACCTAAATGCGTATCCTCAGCTTGTAACTTATTTGATTTGTTAGAGACCACACTTACACACTCAACTGGATCACCAAAGAAATAACATAAAAGGTCTATATAATGTATTCCTTGCTGTGCAATGACCCCTCCATCATAAAGCCATTTGCCATGCCAATCACTATAATAAGATTGTTTTCTGCACCATAAAAGTTTTAAATTTATAAAAATTATTTTTTTTATGAATTTTTTAGTAATTTGTTTTTTTAAATAATCTACTGAATTATTAAGTCTATTTTGATATATCGCATAAAATTTTAATTTTTTTTTATTAGCAATTCTATTAAGTTTGATTAATTCATCGATTCTTAAGGTTGGAGGTTTTTCAACAATAACATTTTTGTTAGCATCAAAACATTGTTTTATATCTCTAGCATGATTACCTGACTCGGTAGCAATATAAATATAATCTGTATCTACACTTAAAAAATTTTTTAAGGATTTGTTTTTTTTAAGATTAAATAATTTTGAGTATTTTTCATTTTTTTTATCATTTTTGTCAAATACAGAAACAATTTTACTATTTTTTAATTCATTTTGAAAAACTTTATAAACTCTATTTTCAACAACTCTTCCAAGTCCCAGTAAACCAAATTTTACAATATTATTTTTTTTCATAATTAAAAAGAAACCAATTAATAAATTTTTTGATACCTTGATCAAGTTTTATTTTAAATTTAAATTTAAAAAGTTTTTTCTCTAAAACATTATTAGACTTTGTCTTTAGTACATCTCCCATTTGTTTTTCTATATAAATTTTTTTTGCTTCAATCTTAATATTTTTCTCAATCAAACTTATAAATTTTTTTAAAGACTCTGTATTTGGATTTCCTATATTAAATATTGTTTCCTTATTAAAATTAATCTTTTTATATTTGTTTTTTAACAATAAAATATTTTGAACAACATCATCGATATAAGTAAAACTTCTATGATGATTGCCTTTATTATATATTTCTATTTTTTTCTTATTCAAAATTAATTTACAAAATTTGAAATATGCCATATCTGGTCTTCCCCAAGGACCGTAAACTGTGAAAAATCTCATTCCAATAGATCGTATATTGTAGAGTGTAAAATAAACATTAGAGAGAAGTTCCATACTTAACTTTGAAGCAGCGTAGACAGATATTGGTTTATGCTTAATTATATTAGACGAACTGTTTGAACTATTTCCGTAAACTGATGAACTACTTGCATAGAAAATTGCTTTGAGTTTTTTTGAATTTTTAAAATTCTCGAGTAAATTTATATATGCAATGATATTATCTTCAATATATTTTATTGGATTATTTATGGAAAACCTTACACCAGCTTGGCCAGCAAAATGAAAAATATAGTCTATATTTTTTAATAATTTTTTTTTGTAAATAGATTTTTTTTTTAAATCACCATAGATAAATTTAAAATTATAATTTTTTTTTAAAATTTTTAGTCTCTCTAATTTTATTTTTTTATCATAGTAGTTATTTAGGTTGTCTATTCCAACTATAATTAATTTTTTTTTTAATAATCTCCTTGCTAAGTGGAAACCTATAAAACCTGCAGCACCAGTAATTAATATTTTTTGCATAGGTAATATTAAGAATTTTTTAAATTATATCAAATTTGTAGATTTAAAAATTGTGTTCACCATATGAGTTATCATACTACAATAAAATAATTATAATTTTAAGCCTTCGAAAATCAAAAAATCGAAATTATCCTGGCCATTGAGATAAGTTTTTCTTATTTCCTCTGAATAAACAATTTTGAAATTATGTTTCATGAATAGATTTTTATATTCATTTTTGTTGTGAAATCTAAAAGGGAAATTGTTTATTTTAAAGACACTTTTTTTTTCTTTTAGGTTAAATATTGTATTTTTATCTATCATTTTTTTTTTCTTTGATTTGAATAATTTTGATTTTTTTGATGGAAAGTAAGAAAAAAATAATCCACCAGTTTTTAAAGTTCTTTCTACCTCTTTCAAAAATTTATTACCTTCATTTAGATCTAAATTCGTTGAAGAAAAAACATCAATAATACAATCAAAATAATTATTTTTGAATGGAAGTTTAGTCATATTACTAATTACAAATTTTGATTTTAATTTTTTCTCTTTGAATATTTTTTTTGATATGCTAATCGAATTTTTCGAAATATCTAAACCATAGGTTTTAAAACCCTCTTCTGCAATCATCCAAAGATTACCTGCCCCTCCACATCCAACCTCTAAAAATTTGAGATTTTTTCTTTTATTTTTTTTTATTTTGTTGAAATTTCTACCAATAAATCTACATAATTCTTCGTTTGGGTATTTTCTTTGGAATGTTCTTCCAAATTTTTGATAATTTTTTTCATAATACTTTTTAGCAAATGAAGCGCTGAATTTATTATTTTTCATTATTTATACGATTTTTAAAAAAAGAAAAAACAAACTGAGAAGTATCAATTACTTTAATATTTTTGCAATTTATTTTTTTTATTTTTTTTAATTGACTTTCATTCCTATAGAAGTTTTTATATTTAATAATTTTGCTTTTTATAATTTTTTTATGTTTTTTTTTGGGAATTAATAAGTCCAATAAGTTTTTTTTTGTAAACTTTTTAAATTCTTTTCGTATTCTGGCTTTAAAAAAATATAGATTGTTTTTTCTCTCAACCTGCGCCCTATCTAAAAAAAAATTGAAATCTTCTGAATAATAAAAATCTTTAAATAATTTATTTTTACTAATAAGGAATAAATGTTTGCTATCAATTATATTATAATCAAATTTTTCGACTTTATTTCTATAAATTAAAGTATTTAAACCTGCAAAAAAAGGAATGAAAATTTTATCAAATTTATACATATTGTTTACTAAAAGTTTTTTATTTTTTTTTTCCAATTTTAATACTTTCTTTCTAATAATCTTAATTCTTTCTTCTGCAAATATTTTTTTATACATATTGTATAAATCATACTCATATACATTTTTAGGTTTATAACTGTGTAAAGTGTGATAATTATTTTTAATTTTTTTGCTCTTTAATGAAAAGTTATTTAGAAAAAATTTATTTATTTCTTTAATTTTTTTTTCTTCTTGTGAATTTGCTGGTACAATTACATTAGTTTTATTAGGAACACTTATTTTATTAAAGTTCTCCCATGACCATGCACCACCAAATTCTTTAGAATAATCAAATATTGTAACCTCATTATTTTTTGATAATCTATGTGCAATCAAAACAATTATAGGACTAGTACCTATTAACGCTATTTTCACTTATTTAATTTTACCCAATCTGACCTTAAAAGATCGTATTGATAAGTATCTTGAAATTTACCGAACTTAAAAAAACGATCTCTTACTAATCCTATTTTTTTAAATCCTAAAAATTCTACAGTTTTTTTCACAACTTCGTTATTTGAAAAAAATGAAGATAATATTGAATTCATTCCAAAATGATCAAAAGCGTAATTTATCAACCATTTATTAATTTCAATATAAGTGGGACCTAAACACAAATTTGGTTCGCCAATTACTAAACTGATTTCACATCTTCTGCTATTAATTGGTTTTGTAAAGCTTATGCTACAAATTCCCATCAATTTTTCACTCTTACCAGAAACAACTGAAAATAAGGCTCTTGTTTTGCCCTCAATATGTTGAAGCCTATATTTTTTCTGACGTTCTATTGTGTTGGGCACACTATCATTTACAAAAAATTTAGTTATTGATGGATCATTAAACCACTTGTACCAAACCTTGGTATCTTTTTCTAAAGTTTCCCTTATCTTGAATTGTTTTGAAGTATATATAAATATTTTTTTTAATTTTTTCATTTCAAGATTTTATCACTTTTTTTAGGTATTTTTCATCTAATTTGCCACTTTCATTATAATGGGCTCTTTTCAAAATTAATATTTTGTTAGGGCACATATAAGTTGGAAAAAAATTTTTAGCTTTTATTTCTAATCTTTTGAGATAGTTATTATCATTATTTTTTAAAACTAAAAATGTTATAATTTTTCTATCTTTATTTTGGTTTTCGATTAAAAGTGATTTAGTTTCTTTAACAATACTTTGTCTATTAAAAAATTCATCTATACTATTTAAATTAATTCTATAACCTTTAATCTTAATTAACCTATCGGTTCTTCCTATGTAAAAGAAAACTTCACCTTTCTTCATAAAAAGATCACCAGTTCTATAATACTTTTTGTTCTTATGATAAATAAAGGCTGCAGAAGTATTTTTTGGGTCGTTTAAGTAGCCACGCATACATTGTTTGCC
>MDTG01173739.1_pt1 | contig 10028 bp, 8 predicted proteins | sample 811421 | NCBI WGS metagenome assembly MDTG01 (sample SAMN05326645, study PRJNA326480) | marine metagenome | isolation source: seawater | place: Pacific Ocean: South East | collected 2011 | reverse complement strand
GCTGCGCACTCCACTACATCGGGGTGCGCCACCAAGACGTCCTCGAGCTCGTTGGGATACACGTTAAAACCGGAAACCACGATCATGTCTTTTTTCCGGTCGACTATGCGCAGGTAGCCGTCGGGTTGGACCAGTGCAATATCACCAGTAGCAAACCAACCTTGACTATCGATCACCTCAGCAGTGGCCTCTGGCCGCTGCCAGTAGCCTGCCATGACCTGTGGCCCCCGCACGCAGAGCTCGCCCGGCTCATCCACGCTCACCCCATTGCCCTCGGCATCACGAATCTGAATTTCGGTGCTCGGGACCGGCACGCCGATGGTGCCAATTTGCAGCCCATTGCCGGGGTTCCCCGATACCGTCGGCGACGTCTCAGTCAAACCATAGCCCTCAGAAACCCGACAACCTGTCACCTCCTGCCAACGATTTGCGGCATCGTGGGTGAGCGCCATGCCTCCCGAGAGGGTGACCTGCAAATTGGAAAAATCGAGAGACCGAAAAGCCGCGTTATTGCACAGCGCCACAAATAAAGTATTCAGTCCACAGAACAACGCAGGCCGATAATCAGCAAAAGCCTTGACCACCGAAGGGAGATCCCGCGGGTTGGGCACAAGGGCCGTGTGGGCACCAATGCGCAACGCATACATCGACGCGGTGAATGCGTAAATGTGATACATCGGCAGCGGTTGCAAAATCGTCTGGCCACGGCCCTCCATGTCGTGGGTCTTAAAAAAGGCGTCGCTCTGCAACACATTGGCCACCAGATTGCTGTGCGTGAGCATGGCGCCCTTGGCAACCCCCGTGGTACCGCCGGTGTACTGCAACATGGCCAAATCGCTGGGTGCCAGCGTCACCGCCTGAAAGGGAGTCGCGGCACCCGCCTTAAGCACTTCGTTGAGCTTGAGCGCCTCCGGAATATGAAATGGAGGCACCATTTTCTTGACATACTTGACCAAAAAATTGATGAGCGAGCGCTTGGGTTGCGGGTGCAAGTCGGCGATTTCTGTCACGACCACCCGCTCGACCCCGGTGCGGGGTAGGACTGCCGCCGCGGTCTGTGCCACGTTCGCCTGCACCACCATAACCCGCACGCCGGCATCAGTCAGTTGATGCTCGAGTTCGCGCTCGGTGTAGAGCGGGTTGGTATTCACCACCACCATACCCGCACGCAGCGCACCGAGACACACCACAAGATATTGGATCAGATTGGGCATTTGAATGGCAACGCGGTCACCCGAGTCAAGGCCTGCACCATGTTGCAGCCACCCGGCAAATTGGGCAGATAGCCGATCAAGCTCAGCGTAGCTGAGGGTGTGCCCCACACTGCTGCAGGCCGCCTCAGCGCGATAGGTCGCCAGCGCCTCCTCGAACAACGCCACAATAGAGGAATAGCTATCGGTGTCGATGCGATTGGGTATACCCAACTCAGCTAAGCGCGCCGTTATCGCAGTGTGGACCGTTTCCGTCATGACTCTATCTCGGGTAATGCAGGGGGTTTGGGTATGATGTGGATCACGCGCCGCGGGGTCAACCTCCCGCAACGTCGCCACAGAATCAAGGAGCCCCACTGGTGCAAATCACGAATCTCACATTCGACGAAATCACCGTAGGTGACGAAGCCACCTACACCCGTTTGATCACCAACCGGGAAGTGGAAGCATTTGCCGCCGTCTCCGGTGATCACAACCCGCTGCACTTGGACCCTGATTATGCCGCGACGACGCCCTTCGGCGAATGTATCGCTCACGGTATGCTCACCGGGGCCCTGATCAGCGCCGCTATTGCCATGCAGTTACCGGGGCCGGGGTCGGTCTACCTCAATCAAAGCATTCAATTCAAGGCGCCAGTGCTGCTCGGTGACACGCTCACCGTGACCTTGACAGTTTCAGACAAACACCACAAACGACCTTGGATTACCCTGCAGTGCAACGTTACCAATCAGGACGGCAAGATTGTCGCCAAAGGCGAAGCACGGGTCGCGGCACCGACCGAAAAAGAGACGGTCACCATCGTGCCGCCACCGGCCATTCAACTGCTGGAAGAAGCGCTGCTCGCCGATTCAGATTGAACGAACTGTTCAGGGTCAACAAACATCAGCTCTAGCAGCACCACCGGCTCGCTTGGGTGCGGATCGACACCCAGCATCATCACATTGATCTCTGCCCCCGAGACAATCGGTGCGGTGATAGCATAAAGTCTTCGCTCTAGAGTGGCTTCTCCGGACTCATCCAGGGCTCGAAAAGCTTTGAGCGGCTGCTCTTGAGTAATGTGCTCGCGAAAACGACTCAAGAGAACCTGCAGAGCGTCACGAAAAGTGGAGTAATTCAATGTTCCTTTGAAGGCCTCCGTGCTCAGCGTCAAATCCATACGCAGAGTGGTCTCATTTTCCATTTTGAGTTGGGTCAGTAACACCCGGGTCCCTGCCTCCAGTTCTCGAAAAACACGCTTGCTGGTGGTCCGCGGCGTCTCTATCAAAGCTGTATGGAGAATATTGCAACACACCGTCGCAAACTGTTCGTCGGTGAGTGTGTGATTTGTTTCAGACATAAAACCCTCTCATAGATGGCCCAGAGTTTACCGCGTGGTCAACCGATCGCCCACTATCTCTTTTCACTGGCGTGTCATCCTACCCGCCGCCAATGCGTCCTTCACCCCGGCGCGGCTATTGCTCACGCTAATCCGACCCGCTTTTGATAGACTTCGCTCCCCGGTGAAGGCGACGCCCAACGCCGCCAAGTCTGCCCGAGAATGTCTGATAACTGTCCGTGATTAATCCCACGCAAAACCCTTGGAGCCCACTCGCCACCGCCGAGCTCGACTGGCAGGCAAGCACCCCGGTATCCCGGTCACCGGGGGACATTTACTTTTCTGCGGATGACGGTTTAGCCGAGAGCGACTATGTGTTTATCGAGGGTAATAAGCTTCGCCAGCGCTGGCCGGTGCTTGAGGCCAACGAACAGTTTGTGATTGCGGAAATCGGCTTGGGTACCGCCCTCAATGCCTGCCTGACAATTGCTACCTGGCTGGAACACCGGCCCCCAGGCAGTCAGCTACATTACATCGGATTGGAACGTGCTCCGCTGCAGCCCAATGATATGCAGCGTGCACTGCATCAATGGCCTCAGTTGCGCTCTGTGCTGGCATCACTAATCGCGCGATGGCCCGACCCTCTGGCGGGATGTCATCGGCGTTATTTTGACGACTGGGGCGTCACACTGGATCTGTGGTGGGGCGACGCCGGGCAGATACTCTCAGATCTGGCCAGTTACGCCACACCATGGGTCGATGCGTGGTATCTCGATGGTTTTGCGCCGGCAAAAGAACCAGGGCCCTGGGGGACAGAAATCTTCACGTCAATGGCGGCATTGAGTCGGACTGGGGCTACCTGTTCGACGTTCACCGCGGCCAGCGCAGTGCGCCGCGATCTGACAACAGCGGGCTTTACAGTAGACAAACGCCCCGGTTATGGGCGTAAACGGGAGGCCTTGTGGGGCACCCTTCATGAACCATTCAAACAAGCTCCGACCCTGACCCCCTGGGATCTAAACCCCAAGCCACAACCAACCGCCTCGGCTATCGTGGTGGGTGCAGGCCTTGCCGGCGCGCATGTAGCCCAGGCGTTGGCCAGACGCGGTGTTTTGGTTACCGTGCTGGAAGCCGCGACCATTGCCGGTGGAGGCTCGGGTAATTTGCAGGGCGTTACCTATACACGGCTCTCACATCAACATAACCCGCTTACTGACTTTTCTATTGCCGCATTCAGTTACGCGACCGACTACCACCGCTCCCTGACGCACTCGGACCTGTTAGCAATCGGCACCGATATTGGGCTGGGTGGGTACATTCAGCTTCATGAGCGCGACAGCACCCTTGAGCACCTCGAACAGGTACTGTGCCGTGCGCCCGAATTGGCCCGAGTGCTATCGGCCAGCGAGATCGCGGCGATCACCGGTCTCCAGCCTCGATGCGATGGAATTCACTATCTACGCGGGGGCTGGCTCGACCCGAGAGCGCTCTGCCGGGCACTGCTCGATCATCCACTTATTACCGTGAGAGAGCATTGCGGTGTCGTCTCACTGAGCCGACGGGACGACCAATGGCTTGCAAGCAGCCCGGCAGATCCTCAATTGGCGCAGGCGCCGGCTGCAGTGCTGGCCACTGCCCTGCAGGCAACACAACAGGCAGACTTGGCATGGCTTCCGCTCACTAGTATTCGCGGGCAAACGACCCATGTACCGGCAACCGATGCGTTGGCCGGCCTGAGGATCCCCGTTTGTGATGAGGGGTACCTGCCGCCCGCACGCAATGGCACACATTGCATTGGCGCGAGCTTCGGTCCGGGGGATTCACAAACGGATGAACGCGAGGAGGAGCACGCGCATAATATCGAGATGATGCGCCGAGCCCTGCCTAATCTTGAACTGATCCCGCCATCCGGGGGTTGGCGAGGGCATGTAGCCCTGCGCTGTAACAGCAATGACTACCTGCCGGTGGCAGGAATAGTGCCGCGGATTAACGACTTCAACCAACGCTATGCCGCACTAGCAAACGATCGCAAGCGACTGATTGACGCTGCCGCCCCCGTCTACCCCGGCCTCGCCGTCCTCACCAGTCTGGGATCGAGGGGGCTCACCGCGGCCCCGCTGGCAGCAGAACGGGTGGTGGATCAACTGTTGGGCATGCCGCCTTGTCTACCCCGTTACCTGCAGCGCGCGATTTCTCCCGCGCGGTTTGCCGAGCGCGCACTGAAACGAGGCGAAGCCTTGTGAGGCACTATCGCTATTTGGTGGATAACCGGAGCAGAGAAACAGGCGTTGTAAGCTCAAGGCTGACCACATTATATGCGCTGTCACTCGCATTATTTGTTGCGCTGTCTGCGATCCATCACGCACTCGCTGAAACCGAGCCGACACCCTCGGCCACAGAAGTCAACCAATACGGATACCGCGTGGTGTCACAGGAGCGCTTTGATCGCGAGAACTTCACCCAGGGTTTGGAATTCTATCGTGGTCGCTTGTACGTGAGCTCAGGTCTTTACGGACAATCAGTGATTCGTGTCTATGATTTCCCAGAGATGTCGTTGATCCAGAGCGTGCCCATCGACTCGCGCATTTTTGCCGAGGGACTGACCATCATCGATAATCAACTGATCTTGCTATCCTGGCGAGAGCGGGTCATGTTGGTATATTCGCTACCCGACTTGAACTTGGTGGGGCAAAGTCCCCTACCGGGACAGGGCTGGGGTGCAACCCACCATGACTCGGTACTGTGGTTCAGTGACGGTAGCGACAAGCTTTACTCGGCCGATTTGGCTGCGGGTGGGCGGGTGGAGGTGCTCCCGGTGACATTGGGACGGCAACCCATCAGGCATCTCAACGAGCTGGAGTGGGTCGATGATGAGATCTGGGCTAATGTGTGGCAAACCGACCGGATTGTGCGCATCGACCCCGCCACGGGACGGGTCACTGGAACGATCAATCTAGCGGGGCTGTTACCCGATGAGGACCGTCTGCGCGACACCGATGTGCTCAATGGTATTGCGCGGCACGCCGAAACAGGATCAATCTGGGTCACAGGCAAAAGATGGCCGTGGCTTTATGAAATTGTGCTGGAAAAATCCGCCCCCTGACCCCACATTGGGTAGGGAATGAATATGAAATGTGGTACCGGAATCCGATATGACTGAACTCTCCCCGACACCCGAGGCAACACCTCATCTCAATACCTTTGTACCCAAGCGCGCTGTGCCGATCCCCAGCCTGAATCTAATGGTGGAGGAATACGAGCATCCCGCGACCGGTGCAGTGCATCTTCATCTCGGTAGCGATTCACCTGAAAATGTATTTATGGTGGCATTGCGTACCGTGCCAGAAGACTCCACCGGCGTTGCGCACATTTTGGAGCACACCGCGCTGTGCGGCAGCGAGCGTTACCCTGTGCGCGACCCCTTTTTCATGATGCTTCGACGCTCACTGAATACCTTCATGAATGCTTTTACCAGCTCGGACTGGACGGCCTATCCCTTTGCAACCCAGAACCGCAAGGACTTTGGCAACTTGCTAGACGTGTATCTAGATGCAGTTTTTTTCTCGAGGCTTGACCCACTGGATTTTGCCCAGGAGGGCCACCGGGTTGAATTCGAAAGTGACGACAGCAATCAACCGCTGGTTTTTAAAGGCGTGGTGTTTAATGAAATGAAAGGCGCGATGTCCTCGACGCCCTCGGTGCTGTGGGATCGGTTGTGCCACGAGCTATTCCCTTCCAACACCTACCACTTCAACAGTGGGGGCGATCCCGAGGTGATTCCCGATCTGACCTACCAGGCGCTGCGAGATTTTTATGCCGAGCACTACCACCCCAGCAACGCTATTTTCCTTACATTCGGTGATATTCCCGCCACGGATCATCAACAGGTCTTTGAGTCTGCAGTGCTGCAGCGCTTCAAAGCCCTCGGGCGCCGCATCGAAGTGAAACTCGAACAGCCCTTTGTCACACCTCATCGCGCGAGCCACCCCTATGCCATAGATGCCGACGAAGGAACCGTCAAGAAAACGCACCACATCATGGGATGGAAGCTCGGTGAAAGCGCCGATTTAACGGCCATGCTGGAAGCGCAATTAGTATCAGCAGTGTTGATGGAAAATAGCGCGTCCCCGCTCATGCATTATCTGGAAACGACCCCATTGGGTACTTCACCCTCTCCGCTTTGCGGGCTGGAGGAATCGATGCGGGAGATGGTGTTCTGCTGTGGTATCGAAGGCAGTGAGGCCGAGCATGCCGCGACTTTTGAGCAAGAAGTGCTGGCATGTATCGAAGGAGTCGCGAACGCCGGCATCGACTCCGACAAGATTGAGGCGATTCTGCGCCAGATCGAGCTGCACCAAAGAGAAGTCAGTGGTGACGGCATGCCCTACGGACTGAACCTGATGCTGCGCGCACTGGGGGCCGCCACCCACTATGGTGATGCTGTGGCGGCGCTGGATCTTGAGCCCGTCATCGCCACGCTTCGGGAGCGCACGGCGGAACCCGAATACATTCCAGGTTTGATCCGCAGCTTGCTCATCGACAACCCGCATCGGGTGGGCCTGACGGTGGCACCGGACGCCGGACTGGCTGAGCGCCGCGACGAGGCTGAGGCCTCAAGATTGGCTACGCTGAAGGAAGGGCTGAGTAGCAGCCACACCGCCGAAATTCTGGATTTAGCCAGTCGCTTACGGGAGCGCCAGACACAAAAAGATGATCCCGATGTGCTGCCCAGAGTTGAGCTTTCTGACATCCCTGCAGAAATCCCCAGCCCCTCACCCGAAGTGCACCAAACCGACAACACTCACTATCGCTACACCGCAGGGACTAATGGCTTAATTTATCAACAGTGGGTCAGCCGACTACCCACCATGACGACCACGGAGCTGGAACACTTGCCGCTGACCACGGCGTTAATAGCCGAGGTAGGCATGGGAGACCTCGACTACTTACAAACACAGGATCGCCACTCCGCCACCGTCGGTGCTTTGGGCGCTTCGGTCAGTAGCCGAGCGCACCGCGACGACGAGCAGTCCTGTGACAGCTACTTTGTCCTGTCTTCGAAAGCGTTGGCTGACAAAATGGACGCCCAGTTGGCACTGATGTCGGACACACTGTGTAGCGCGCGATTCGACGAGCTGAGTCGTATTCGAGATCTGGTGAGCCAGATCCGCGCCCGGCGCGATCAAGGCATTACCGGTAGTGGACATGCGCTGGCCATGGCTGCCGCCTGTGCGGGTATGAGTCCGCTGGCGCGCATTGGTCACGAGCAAGGAGGGCTTGAGGGTATCCGCCGGATTCGCGCGCTAGATGACGCCCTAGCCGACGACGGCGAGCTCGAAACGCTCGCAGCATCGCTCTCAGCACTGCACCAAAAACTTTCCCAGTCGGGTGCGCCATTCCTGTGCACCATTGCCGACGAACCTAATTTGACCGCAGCCGCGGACGCGGCTCTCAGTGTCGTGACTCCACTGGGTACTGCCAACACCGATCGCTGGCAAGGCACCCCCATTCGAGAGGCACGTCAGGAGATGTGGGTAACCAATACCCAAGTCAATTTTTGCGCCCGAGCCTATCCTACGGTGCCTTCGGGGCATCCCGACGCACCGATACTGTCAGTTCTTAGCGCCTTCCTCAGAAACGGATATCTGCACACCAGCATTCGCGAACAGGGGGGCGCCTATGGCGGCGGTGCCAGCCACGACGCAAACATTGCTGCGTTTCGGTTCTTTTCTTATCGGGATCCTCGATTAGTCGATACCCTGGCCGACTTCGACGCCTCGGTGCGTTGGCTTTTGGAGCACACCCATGACGCGCTCGCACTGGAAGAAGCGATCCTTAGCGTCATTTCTGGACTGGACAAACCAGGATCCCCCGCGGGTGAGGCCAAGCGGCACTTTTACGAAACCCTTTTTGCCCGCACCAATGAACACCGAAAACACTTTCGCGCCGGCATCGTCAACACCACACTGGATGACCTCAAACGCGTGGCCGAAACCTACCTTCGCCCAGAGTGCGCCAGCACAGCGGTTGTCACTCACACCGCCGGCGCAGAGGCGTTGGCGAATAGCGGCATTACACTGACGCGTCAGGATCTACTGTAATGGCCAAGGTATATCCCTCCCCCGAGGGTGCCCACGCCGCAAGGAATTGCGGCCTGGGCCAAACCATAAAGCCCTGGGAAGGGTCAGCCAACGCCACCCTGTCGCCCACCACTTCGGTCACAACGCTGAAATGGGGCCCCGTTGGCAGGGATAGGTATACCAACGCTGGCAGAGACAACTGATGCAGAGATTGAGCGTCGAGACGACGCACAACCGCATGGGCCCCAGCGGCCCGCGCCATCAGGGCCAATTCATACAGACTGTAACCCCGATCTTGAACTGCCGCTTGTTGGGCAGCGCTTAATACCAACCCGCTGATCAGTGCCCGGGGCGTGACGTCGCGCCCCCTTCGCAACGTCAACACGGTAGCCAGCGCCGCCGCACCACAATCGAATCGGTTGATCTGGGCAACGGGTGACTGCGCAGGGGCCCGGACCGGTTGCGCTGCCACGACCGTCGCCCCCATCATCAGGGCTATTAATGCGCCTGTAACGACACCCCGCATCGCACATCCGACACGGGGCCTCGCAAGAGGGTGAGAACACCGCTTTGCCATTAGCGCTCGATGCTGTGTTGCCTGGCCTGGCGAGACAACCACATCACACAGATTGCCGCACCCACGAAGTAGATCGTGAGCGCGACGCCCATCGAGATCGCATCGAGTGCCACCACCTTGACCAGTGCCACCGCGAGCGCCCATAACGCCAGCAACGGAATAATTCGCCAGGCGAAGTAACGCTCCCGCACCTGACGTCTGGCTTCGGTATCAAGCTTTTTTTGGAGCACCTGAATGGGGTTCTGTTCACAGGGCGGTACCGCATCATGCTCCGTCATGATCATACGCAGGCTCCTGATCAGCATAATACGGCACATAGACACCCCAATAAAAAGTAGCCAGCGCCAGATCAAGCGTCGCAATACCCAATACGAGAGGCAGTAACCGACCCCGTAATTGCGCGGCTTCGAGGAAGGACACAGCGGCTGAGCGCTCATCAGGTAAAGGCGCTTGAGCCCACTGCATGGTTGCAGCGCGCAAAGGGTAATTGTCTGTAACGGTGTCAGTCGGCAAAGCCGCAGACGCCGCATTACTTTGCAAAACAAGGGCCCCCATCAGGCCAGTAGCGAAAATCCATTTTCTCATTGCGAAACTCCTGTAAATAAAAAAGATCACATCATCGTTATCTATCGATAGCGAGCATGTTTCGATGACTGGGAATGCATCAGCCATCCGCTTCAGTCTGCCAAGTGGGCTATTGCACTGCCACATCACTGGCGAGCACAATCACTCGGCGACAAGATTGGATGGCGATAAACAGGAGCGGTGACGATGCAGGTAAGACGAATAGCCGGGGCATTGGGCGCCGAATTGCGGGCAATCAACCTGAATGACGGTATTGATAT
>MDTG01158988.1_pt1 | contig 10028 bp, 12 predicted proteins | sample 811421 | NCBI WGS metagenome assembly MDTG01 (sample SAMN05326645, study PRJNA326480) | marine metagenome | isolation source: seawater | place: Pacific Ocean: South East | collected 2011 | reverse complement strand
GAATTTTCTGAAAAAATTGATGAATTAAATCAAGAAACAGATACTTTGTTAGATGAAATAGATAAATGGCAAACGTAAGTATTAAATTTAATGGTAAAGAGTTTTTATTATCTTGTGAGGATGGACAAGAGGATCACTTAGAGGAATTATTAATTCAAATAAATCAAAAATTTAATGAGTTAAAAAATAATTTAGGAAATTTAGGAGAAAATAAACTTTTATTGATTACGGCAGTTAAAGTTATGGATGAATATTACGAGACACAAAAAAAAGTTGACCAAAAAAAAAGGGAACTTAAAGAACTTTCTGATAGATTTAGAGAATTAAAATCTTTAATTTATGATTATAAAGATAAAAAAGAACAAGAGATAAAAGATTTAAATTTAACCCATAACAAAATAAAGAATGAAATTGAAATGAGTCAAAAAAATTATGAAAGGTTACTTGATGAAGCAGCTAATGAAATTTCAAATTTTGTGGAAAAAGCCAACCTAGAAAATTTATCTTAGTTTAATTTGTGAATAAATCTGACATCAGAAAAAAAATATTAAAAATAAGAAGCAATTCTAAATTAAAAAATAATAAATTTAACTTTCAAAAAATATTTCAATTAATAAAAAAAATTAGAATTAAATCAAAAATTTTAGGCGGTTATTATCCTTATAATCATGAATTAGACATTATGGAAATTTTAGAGAAATTTGAGAAAAAAAATTATGTAATTTCATTGCCAAAAATAAAAAAAAAGTCTCAAATGAATTTTTTTAAGTGGTCTATTAAAGATCCATTAATGATCAATCAATACGGCATCCCTGAGCCAATCTCTAATAAAGTTATTTACCCAGATATTTTATTAGTTCCCTTAGTAGCTTTTGATAAAAACTTGAATAGATTAGGATATGGTGGTGGTTTTTACGATAGATATATCAAAAAGATAAAACAAAATAAAAAAGTTGTAACTATAGGATTAGCTTACTCTTTTCAAAAAGTAAAAAAAATACCAATTCAAAAATATGACATCAAATTAGATTTTATAATGACGGAGAGAAACTTATATGAAAATATTATTTCTGGGTGATGTTGTGGGAAATTCAGGTTGTTCGAAATTAACAAGCGATCTCTCAAATCAAATAAAAAAACACGACATAGATTTTGTAATAGTAAATGCTGAAAATGCTGCAGAAAATGGAGTTGGGTTAACAAAAGAAATTTGTCAAGATTTTTTTAGATGTGGAGTGAATGTTATCACAACTGGAAATCATGTTTGGGATCAAAAAGATATAATGAATTTTATCGAAAAAGAAAATAGATTACTTAGACCTAAAAATTTATTTGAACCGTCACCTGGAAAAGGTTTTGAAGTTTTTACTACAAAAAAAAATTTAAGAGTTGGTGTCTTAAATTTAATGGGAAATGTATTTATGAAAAAATGTGATAATGTTTTTGAAATTTCAAAACAATTTTTGGAAAAATATAAACTTAAAAAAGATTATGATTTTTTAATAATTGATTTTCATGGAGAAATAACGAGTGAAAAAAATGCTATAGGTCATTTCTTTGATGGAAAAGCAACACTTGTAATAGGAACTCATACACATATACCAACTAACGATACTAGGATTTTAAAAAATGGTACTGCCTACCAAACAGATGCAGGCATGTGCGGAGATTATCAATCTGTTATAGGAATGAACGTAGAAAATTCTCTAAACAAATTTTTTAAAAAAGATTCTGTAAAACATTTTCCGGCAAAAGGCGAAGCTACTTTGAGTGGTGTTATAGTTAATTGCGATACAGAAACTGGACTTGCTAAAGATGTAAAAAGTTTTATTTTTGGAGGTCAGTTAAAAAATACTTAATCTATTTATGGCAGGACATTCACATTGGGCAGGTATAAAACATAAAAAAGGTAAAGCTGATAAATTGAGGTCAAAAATTTTCTCAAAATTATCTAAAGAAATTACTGTTGCGGCAAAAATGGGTGATAAAGATCCTGATATGAATCCTCGTTTAAGATCTGCAATTCAAGCTGCCAGATCAGCAAACATGCCAAAAGATAACATTGAGAGAGCAATAGATAAATCTTCGATAAATACTGAATCAAATTTTGAAAATTTAAGATATGAAGGTTTTGGGCCTAATAAAGTTGCCGTTATAGTAGAAGCTTTGACAGATAATAAAAATAGAACAGCATCAAACATAAGAACTATTTTTCAAAAAGCTGGAGGAAGTTTGGGCACACAAGGTTCAGCTTCTCATAATTTTAATCAAGTTGGAATAATTAAAATTAATAAAAAAGAATTATCTGATGATAGAATATTAGAACTCGCCATTGAAGCCGGTGCTGAAGAGTGTAAATCAAATGAAAATTTTCATGAAATTCAATGTCCTGTAAACGAGATTTATAATGTAAAGAAAGAATTAGAAAAAGAAATTGAAAATTTTATTTCAACTGAAATTGAATGGATCCCAATTAATAGTATTAAAATTTCTAAAGAAAATAATGAGGAACTAGCCAATTTTTTTGAATTATTAGAGGAAGATGATGATATACAAAATATTTTCTCAAATGCAGAACTTAAAGAATAAATTATGTTAATAATTGGAATAGACCCTGGTATTTCTGGATCAATTTGTTTTTTTGAGAATGGTGAAATTATTGATGTAGTCGAAATGCCAACCATGGCGGATGGAAAAAAGAATAAAAGGCAAGTAAATGGATCACAAATTTTTAATGAAATCTCACAAAGAATAAAAAAGTCTCAGAGCAAGGATATAAGAGTGGTAATTGAACAAGTATCTGCAATGCCAGGACAAGGGGTTACGAGTATGTTTAATTTTGGTCAATCATTCGGAATTCTGAAAGGAATATGTTCTGCCATGCAACTACCAATGTACTTTGTTAGGCCCGCGAAATGGAAAAGACATTTTAACTTAATTAATTCTGAAAAAGATGCTAGCAGAACTAGAGCAATAGAGATATTCCCTTATTTTTCATCACATTTGTCAAGAAAAAAGGATTCTAATAAAGCAGACGCTATTTTGATAGCAAGTTTTTATTATGAAACATACAAAATTGAGGATTAACTAGAAATTTAAAGACAAAATCATGACACATTTAAGTGTGAGAAGAAAATATGGAAGCAGATATATCAACTCAAGCAGTCGGACTAGCATCGAGCGCAGATTTTTCGTTAATTAATTTGTTCTTGAGAGCGGACATAATTGTTAAGTCTGTAATAATTCTTCTTATAGCATGCTCCATATATTCTTGGGCGGTAATTATAGAAAAAATAAGATTATTTAAAAAAATAAATCAGTCCTCAGAAGAATTTGAAAAAAAATTTTGGAATTCAAAATCAGCTGAGTCGTTTTATAACAATCTACCAGTTAATATTGAGGATCCTATGGCATTAGTTTTTAAAGACGCAATGCAAAGTCTTTTAAAAAGAAAATCAAAAATAGACCTTAACAATAGAATTACAACAATGCTTGAGACTGGAATTGAAAAGCAAATGAATAAAATTAGTAAAGGTTTTACCTTTTTGGCAACTGTTGGGTCAACTGCACCATTTATAGGTTTATTTGGAACTGTATGGGGTATTATGAATTCTTTTCAATCAATCGCAATTTCTAGAAATACAAGCTTAGCAATTGTCGCTCCAGGAATCGCGGAAGCACTATTTGCAACTGCTCTTGGTCTTCTAGCAGCAATTCCAGCTGTAGTTGCTTATAATAGATTTAATAACGATTCTATAAAATATTCTCAAAAATTGGAAAATTTTTCCAGAAGATTTTTAACGATAATCTAAAATGGCTTTTAAGTTAAATCGTTCCTCCAAAGAGCCTATAAGCGAAATAAATGTAACGCCGTTTGTTGATGTAATGTTAGTTCTTTTAATTATTTTCATGGTTACAGCTCCATTACTTACAGTAGGAGTTCAAGTTGATTTACCTGAGAGCTCTGCAGACTCTTTACCTGAAGAAGCTGAGCCACTAACTTTATCAATTAATTCAAAAGGTGAAATTTTTATTCAAGAATCAAAAGTTGAGTATGAAAAAATTATTGCAAAAGTTTTAGCCGTCTCAAAAAATAGAACAGATACTAGAATTTATGTAAGAGGTGATAAAACTATTAATTATGGAAGAGTACTTGAAATCATGGGTTTATTATCTGGTTCAGGTTTTACAAAAGTTGCACTGATATCAGAGCCATATAAAGAAAGGTAAAATAAGTGAACAGAAGTTTAATTATCTCTTCTTTTTTGCACTTAATATTGATTATTATTACTGCAATGAGCTTACCTTTTTTAGCTAAGAAACCAATTGATCTTCCTCCAATTGTTTCAGTTGAATTGATACAAATTACAGATGAAACAAATATTCCATTTGCACCCAAGGCAAAAAAGATTATTGAAAAAATAAAAGAAAAAGAAAAAAAACTTGTTTCTCAACAAGCACCACCTAAAAAAGTAAAAAAAGTAAAACCAGATGCAGTTCCAATGCCTGAGGACAAAACAAAGAAAATTGAGAAAATAAAAGAGGATAAGCAAAATCCAGAAAAGATTGATAATGAAGTAAAGCAGGTCTCTGAATTTGAAAAAAAAGAGTTATTTGACCCAAATAATATAGCTGCTTTAATAGATAAGTCTAAGGTTGAAGCAGCTGAAACTGTTAATAAAACCGATAAAGTTACACAGGACCAAAATAAAAAAGTTGAAAATGTTGGCTTATCGTTAAGTGAGGAAGATGCTTTAAAAGCACAAATTTTTGGTTGTTGGAGTATTCCTTTGGGTTTACCTTACAACGAAAATTTACTAGTGAGAATAAAATTACAATTAAATCCAGATGGCACTGTATCCCAATCTGAAATTTTAGATCATGCAAGAATGAATAAACCTGGCCAAGGATTTTACAAAGTATTAGCGGAAAGTGCTTTAAGAGCAGTAAAATTGTGCCAACCTTTAAGAGTTCCAACTACAGGCTATGAAAGATGGAAAGAATTACAATTAAATTTTGATGCAAGAGAGATGTTAGAAGGATAATATAAACTTATGATAAGAAAAATATATTTATTATTGTTTTTAATTTCATCAACGCCAGTTTCGGCTTTAATCGAGGTTGATATAACAAGAGGTAATTTAAATCCTCTGCCAATAGCAGTTTCACCATTATCAATTGATGAAAATTCACGAGAAAGTTTTAAAAAAATTTTAAAAAAAAAAAATATAGGTTCTGAAATTTCTTCTATTGTTGAAAAAAATTTAAAAATTTCTGGACTTTTTAATCCGTTGAATAAGGATGCTTTTCTTCAGGCTCCTGATATTGCAAATTTAAAACCAAGATTTGAAGATTGGAATTTAATTAAAGCCCAGGCATTAATTACAGGAAAAGTAAATTATGTTAATGAAAAGCTTAGAGTTGAATTTAGACTATGGGATGTTTTAGCAGGTAAAGAAATGATGGCTCTTGCCTTTACTACAGTGCCTAATAATTGGAGAAGAGTAGGACACATAATTACTGATAAAGTTTATGAAAGACTAACAGGTGAAAAAGGATACTTTGATACAAGGATAATTTATGTTTCAGAGGAAGGTCCTAAAACTAGAAGAATAAAAAAATTAGCAATTATGGATCAAGATGGCGCTAATAACAAATTCTTGACTTTAGGAAATGAGCTCGTACTGACGCCAAGATTTAATCCAACAAGTCAAATGGTAACTTACCTTTCTTACTTTAGAAATTTACCTAGGGTATATTTATTAGATATTGAAACTGGTATGCAGGAGGTAGTTGGAGATTTTCCAGGAATGACATTTGCTCCAAGATTTTCTCCTGATGGGAAAAAAATAATAATGAGTTTTGCTAAAGATGGAAATTCAGATATTTATACAATGGATTTAGAAAATAGAATTGTTGAAAAAATAACAAATCATCCTTCAATTGACACATCACCCTCATATTCCCCAGATGGAAAATTTATATGTTTTAATTCAGATAGGAGTGGTTACCAACAAATTTATATAATGAAAAGTGATGGCAGCAATGTTAAAAGAATTTCTTTTGGTAATGGCTTGTATGGAACACCTGTCTGGTCTCCTAGAGGGGATTTAATTGCATTCACTAAATTACATAAAGGTAAATTTTATATTGGTGTTATGAGAACAGATGGCAGCGGCGAAAGATTATTAACAGAAAATTTTTATCAGGAAGCTCCATCCTGGTCTCCTAATGGAAGAGTGTTAATTTTTTACAGGGAGACAAAGACAGATGACAAAGGGGAAGGTTTTTCAGCTAAATTATGGTCTATAGATTTGACAGGGTATAATGAGAGGTTAGTTAATACTCCTACTGATGCCTCAGACCCATCATGGTCATCTTTATTAAGTAATTAAACACTATTCTCTTGATTTTTTAACTTGAAACATCTAATTAGTTGTGAAAAAGTCTAGAATAAGAAAATTGATCAAGGAGCAATAATGAAATTATACAAAATTCTAAAAAACACTTTTTTAGTAATAGTTGCATGTTTAGCACTTTCCGCTTGTGCTACATCTAAGAAAACAGGTCAAATGCAGGGAGATGTTTATACTGGTACTGATACAGTAGAATATTTAGCTTCAGGTGTTCCAGACAGGGTTTTCTTTGCAACAAATGAATCTGTTTTAACAACGGCGTCTAGAGAAACTTTAAGAAAACAAGCTGCATGGTTAAGAAAAAATTCTGACATCACAATTGTTTTAGAAGGACACGCTGACGAAAGAGGAACTAGAGAATACAATTTAGCTTTAGGTGAAAGAAGAGCTAATTCAGCTAAGGACTACTTAATGACATATGGAATATCTTCAGATAGGATTTCAGTTTTAAGTTACGGAAAAGAAAGACCAGTTGACTCTGGATCTAATCCTCTAGCTTGGTCAAAAAATAGAAGATCAGTTACTGTAAAAGCAAACTAATTTTTTTTAAATTAAAGACCCTTAATCATAATTATTAAGGGTCTTTTTTTTGCCATTATTTTAACCATAACTTTTAAAATGGATTTACTTAAAAACTTTTTAAAATTTAAAATAATTATTTTATTAAATTTATTTGTGTACAGCTATTCAATTGCAGACAATCATAATATTTATGAAATTTTAGATCAGTTACAAAATGATATCAAAACTTTAGAAAAAGCTGTTTATTCACAGTCAACTCAATTAGAAAATAATGATAATAATGTTACAAACAATTTAACTTCTAACAATTCAGAGGATGTTTTAACAAGACATTTATTAAAATTATCTGAAATAGAAAATCAGTTTCAAATTCTAACAAATAAGTTCGAAGAAATAAATTTTAAGCTTGATAAATTGTCAAATAGAATGTCAAAAGTTCAAGCTGATAATCAAATGAGATTTCAAGATTTAGAGGGAACAGTCTATTCAGATGAAACTATTAAAAAAATTACTAAGAAACCAAAGTCAAACGAAGATAAAATTTTACCTGGAAGTTCTCAACCACAAGATTTAGGATCTGTGTCATATAAAGATAGCGCGTCAAATGAAACATCACAACAAACTCAATCAATTGATACAACTGCAACAATAGTAACCGAAACTTTTCAAGCAGAAGAAAAAATTCTTCCTAACGAGTCTCCAGATAAACAATATGAATTTGCTACTAGTTTTTTAAAAGTAGGAGATTACTCAACTGCTGAAAGAGCTTTTAGAGAGTTTGTACAAACTAACCCAGAACATGATCTGGCTGGAAATGCACAATATTGGTATGCAGAAACTTTTCGAATTAGACAACTTTATACAGATGCAGCATCTGCATATTTGGAAGGATATCAAAAATATCCAAAAGGAGAAAAAGCTCCTATAAATTTGTTAAAGCTTGGTGTATCCATGGTTCAGATCGGAGAAAAAGATCAAGGTTGTAAAATGATTACTGGAGTTGAAAAACAATATCCAGAGGCAAATCAATCTGTGATCCAAAAAGCTAAATATGAGTCTCAAAAATTTGAGTGCAAAAACCAGAATTCCTAAACTTTATAAAGAAATATTAAAACATAAAAGAGTTAGCAGAATTTACAGAAAGTTTGAAAAATCTTTTAAAATAAATGAGAATTTTGTTGTTGCAGTGTCTGGTGGCCCAGACAGCTTGGCACTAGCTTTTTTTGCTAAAATTTATTCACTTAAAAAAAAGTTAAATTCAAAGTTTTTAATTGTTGATCATAAATTAAGACCAGAATCAACTAACGAGGCAAAATTTGTTAAAAAACTTCTAAAAAATTATTTTATCAACTCAGAAATTTTGACATGGAAAGGTAAAAAACCACAAAAAAATATCCAATCAATAGCAAGAAAAAAAAGATATGAATTGTTATTTGCAAGATGTAACAAATATAAGATCAACAATATATTGTTAGGTCACCACCAAGATGATCTTTTTGAGAATTTTTTTATTAGAATGACAAGAGGGAGTGGATTAAAAGGTCTAGTTTCTTTTGGCAGAGAAAATACAATAGAAGGTAAAAATTTGCTCAGACCACTGATTAATCAAAAAAAAGAAGATTTAGTTTTTATCTCAAAAAGTGTATTTAAATCATTCATTAAGGATCCATCCAATGATGATGAAAAGTATCAAAGGATTATTATTAGAAAATTAATTAAGGGATTGAAGAAGAATGGATTAGATGAAAAAAAATTTTTAAAAACAATTGAAAATCTTAGTAATTCGAATTCTGTAGTAAACTTTTATGTAGCTGAAAATTTAAAAAAAAATTCTAGCTTTATTCAAAATAATAACAAATTAATCCTTAATAGGAATTTTGCAAAACAACCTCAGGAAATAGTTTTTAGATCTCTATCAGAATCTATAAAATTGATTGGTAAGAAATTTTACCCAACCAGAGGGAAAAAATTAGAAAAGATAGTAGGAAATATCATTAACAGGTCCTCATTTAAGTCGACAATAGGGGGGTGCTTAATTGAAAAGGTCAATCAGACAGTTATTATCAGAAAAGAGGGTTAAAATATTGCAAAGTTATACAAAATGTCACTTGTTTAATTCGTAATAATTCTTATTTTATCAATATGAATATGAAAAATATAGCTATGTGGGCAATAATAGTTTTTCTAACTATAGGCCTTTACAACATGTTTAAAAATCCACAAACAAATATAAGAGGTGGAAATAAAGTTATATTTTCTGAATTTTTAACATCGGTTGATAATGGTGAAGTTCTCAAAGTTGAAATACAAGGCAACAACATAAAAGGTGTTTATTCAAACGGAAATAGTTTTACTACCTACTCACCAAATGATCCTAATCTTATAGAAAAACTTTCTGATAAAGGGGTAAGTATTTCAGCTGCGCCTTTAGAAGAAAAAATGCCATCTTTATTTGGCGTACTACTTTCGTGGTTCCCAATGTTATTATTAATTGCTGTTTGGATTTTCTTCATGAGACAAATGCAAGGTGGCAAAGGTGGAGCCATGGGCTTTGGCAGATCAAAAGCAAAAATGATGAACGAATTAAAAGGCAAGGTTACATTTAATGATGTGGCTGGTGTTGAAGAAGCTAAAGAGGAAGTAGAGGAGATTGTTGAATTTTTGAAAGATCCAAAAAAATTCAGCAGGCTTGGTGGAAAAATTCCTAGAGGTGCTCTTTTAGTTGGACCTCCAGGTACTGGAAAAACTTTATTAGCTAGAGCTATAGCTGGAGAGGCAGGAGTACCTTTCTTTACAATCTCAGGATCAGATTTTGTGGAGATGTTTGTAGGTGTTGGAGCTTCGAGAGTAAGAGACATGTTTGAGCAAGGAAAAAAGAACTCACCATGTATAATTTTTATTGATGAGATTGATGCAGTAGGAAGAAGTAGAGGTGCTGGTTTAGGTGGTGGAAATGATGAAAGAGAGCAAACTCTCAATCAGCTTTTAGTTGAAATGGATGGCTTTGACACAAACGAAGGTGTAATTATAATTGCTGCAACAAATAGACCCGATGTCTTAGACCCAGCTCTATTAAGACCAGGCAGATTT
>MDTG01031590.1_pt1 | contig 10028 bp, 9 predicted proteins | sample 811421 | NCBI WGS metagenome assembly MDTG01 (sample SAMN05326645, study PRJNA326480) | marine metagenome | isolation source: seawater | place: Pacific Ocean: South East | collected 2011 | reverse complement strand
TTTTAGACCAAGACCTGCATTGAAAAATGCCATTAATGTATCATCATTATTTCTCAATGATATCGAATCATAAAACTTAATAATGTAGTCCTAGAACGAGGATGACCTACTACCAATAATGGATTTTGATATATCAATTAAGCGAACGATAATTAATATAATTTTGTATCAGTGATGCAGTTCTTTGAGTACACTGTCCATCAAAAATTGCAAATGGTTTTATTCTATTTCGTTGTACTTTAATTATCTTCTTCCTCGCATCGACATTGTATAATATATCTTTAGCTGTATTTTCTAATGAATCTAAATTGAAAGATCTTTTAACTGCTTTTGTGTAAGGAAAGCGATCAATATAATTCATGTTTGTAAAGTCATAAACAACTACTGGAACATTAAGTCCAATTGCATCTATGATAGAACTTGATGCAATTGTAATGAAAAGGTGACTAAGAATTGCTAATTGGCGAACTGAATAACTATTTGTAACAGTTACCCTGTTTGAAATAGTTTTCAAATATTCAAAGTCATTTATATCCTCAGCTGGATGCGGTTTAAATAATACTTGAATTTCAGGAGATATTTTTAAAAGCATTACAATTATATCAATTGTATTTTGATTTTCATTCCTATTTAAAAAACCCAGAGGGCTACTTACTACGAGAATTATTATTTCAGTCTTTTTAATTTTTAAATTAGATGATAGCTCAGTTCTTATTTTATTTTTATTTTTCCTTAAATAAACCAATTCATCATTGGTAGGTGCACCAGTAACTGTAATTTTTTTTTCATTAATCCCACGGTTTAGATATATATTTTTTTGAGAATCTGATGTAACAGTTAAAGCATCAATATTTTTTCCTCTATTTTTTGGTGAAGATGTTCTTAAACCAAAATATTTTGACACTAAAATTTTTAATGGATCATTAAATAATATTCTTTCATTTCCCATTTCTCCATATAAATCAGGAATAAGGTATTTAAAAAGTCTAATTTTCCAATCATTATTTTTTAAAATTATACCATTCTTTTCTCGATTTAATTGTAATTGAATTGCTTGTGGCACAGATAAAGTGTAGGACCATCCAATTTGAATAGTTGGTATTTTAAGTATACTAGCGATTTTAAGAACAAATAATTCTAGATCAATTCTTATATCATTAATTACAAGGATAGCTGATGGTCGCTCATTCATTAATAATTTATATGCATTTTGATATATTAAAGATTGTTCCTTAAATATTACTTTAATCCTGAAAAATATTCTATAGACTTTATCAATAATATTGGCTGACCTTATACCTATTATAAATTTTCTAATTATATTATAATGAAAATTATTTTTCTTAGGATTATTTTTGTTGAGGTTTTGGTTATTATTTTTTGGATTAGAAGGGCTATTGGTTTGTCGTTTAAAAATTATATAGTCTATTCTATTCTTATCACAAATATTCCTCTCCTCTAACATATTTTCATTTCTTAAAAGAACTTTCAATTCTGCGTTATAATTATCTTTTAAATAATTGATAATTGGTAACATCTCATTTAGGGAAGCATGATAAGTGGGGATGAAGAGGATCTTTTTTTTATTAAAATAAGTTTCCAATTAAAAGTTGCAAATTGTGAAAGATTTACTTTCTATGCTCTGATAATGATTATGCATTATGCAATAAATAATTATAAATATATTTCATAATAAAAAATGTGATTTAGCGCTCATGGTTATTATCATCTTTTTCTGCTACTATAACAAATCTTTTTGAAGTCTCCTCATTAAAATCAGAATAATTAAAATCTGAAAATAAATTAATAATTTTGAATCCATGACTTTTCAATATTTGTGTTATAGTGTCCTTGGTATAGATATAGGATATTTCTTCATGAATACTTTCATTCATTTTTCTGTCAATATATATTTTTTTTGTATGTATTTGGTTACCACATGTGAGTAATTCTCGTGAATACAAACCGTATTTATATAAATCATTATCAGAGAATTGGAACCAGGAATTTTCAGGCTTTTTGCTTGATATGAATGGAACAAAGTTTATGAAATCTAACAATAGATATCCATTACCAGTTAATGAACTAAAAGCTTTTTTAAGCATTAGCTCAGGATATTTATTATTTTCTGGTCCCAAGTAGGTAAAAGTGTTGTCAATACAAACAAAAAAATCAAATTTATTTTTTTCTAGTTTTACATCTGCAAAATTTTCATTTATGTTTGTTACTCTGTTAAAATTTTCATCAAATTTCCATTTCTCAGCAAATTCCCATCTTTTTTTTGCTAATTCAATACCCACACCCTTTTTTAAAATACCTGTCATATTCAATGAATAAAGTAGCACAGAACTGCCACTTCCAATTTCAACTATGTTGATATTGTTTCCCAATGAGTAATCTATAATGAATTTTGTTTGTTCCTTATAAAATTTTAATCTATCCAACCTTCTACTTATTAAATCATTATCAGTCTTATAAGAATCTAGCGTTTCAATATCACTATATGTTTTCAGGTTTATTGATCGATTCAATACTTCATCCAGATCATATAAGGTTATCGAAGGTCACTATACATTAAGATATTCTTTAGCCTTTTTCTCTAATAAGGATCTATCCATCTTACCACTTGCAGTTTTAGGAACAGTATCAATATAAATAAACTTCTTTGGTATAAAAATATTATCAAGCAAATCTTTACTACTTTCTATAATTATTTTTATTTCTTTTCTATTTAATTCAATAGAACAAAATGCAACTAAAAAATCAACAATCCGATCCACATTCCTATATGGTACGACAATAATTTCACCATGCTCAATCAAACTCCTTAAAACACCTTCGATTTCCTCAATCTCAATTCTTTTACCTGCAATTTTTATTTGATTATCTTTTCTGCCTAAATATTCAAGATCATTATTTGAGTTTATTATTACCAGATCTCCAGTTTTATACCATAATTGATTTGAATTATCCCAAGGCATTTTAACAAAGTATTTACTATTTAATCTTTTTTTTATATAACCTTTTGAAACCTGATTGCCTGATATTACCAATTCTCCTTTTTCTTTAGATGATACTCTTTTGTTATGTTTATCTATAATAGCAAAATCGAGTTTATCAAAAACTTTACCAATTGGAACTATGTCGTCTTTTAATATCTTATTATCATCTTTACCTTTGTAAACATACCTTGAAACAAATACTGTTGTTTCAGTGGGCCCATATAAATTTTCTACAGTGCTGTTAGGCGCTGCATTTTTCCACGCTTCTGCTATTCGATTTGTCAATGGTTCTCCACAAAAAATACTGTATTTTATTGAAGGGTACATATTTGGCTTTAGATAATTCAGTTTATACATAAAGTCAACTAAGGTTGGAACAGAGTGCCAAAACTCTATTTTTTCTCGATTTATATAATCTGAAGGACAATACAATTCATCTTCTTGAAGTACACATAGAGTACCTCCATTTAGCCAAGTAAAAAACATATCTGATATTGATAAATCAAAACTTAAATCAAAAGTTTGAGATGCTCTGAAACCAGGTTTTAAATCATAATATTTACCCATATTATCTAGTAAACTGGTAACATTTAAATTATCAACCTGCACACCTTTAGCTTTTCCAGTCGATCCTGAAGTAAACATTATATAAACATTATTATTATAATTTACTTCAGCTAGTTTACTAATAGGGTCAACTTCATTAAGATCAGTTTTATTAAATGTTTCTTTATCACAATCTATCACCTCATCACTATCTGGTAATAAAATATGCCTTATTCTGTTGGTATCTTTAATTTTACTTTTAATCATGTTCCAATCATTTTTATTACCAATGATAATTTGAACATCTGCTTCATTTATAATATTAAGTATCCTTGACTTAGGATATTTTGCATTTATTGGGACATATGCGGATCCAGCATAAATAGACCCAAGAACACCAGCATAACATGAATAATTTCGTTGGGTAATTATCCCGATATTCTTATTTATCCCACCGCATTTTGAAAGAAATCCCGCAATTATCATTGCTTTTTCATTCAATTTAGCGTAACTAATTGTGTTATTATTTATTTTTATTGCTACATGATTTTTGAATATAGAGAACGAGTTATATAATAATACCGCTAATGATTGTATCTGCTTACGACTTTTTTTCATTTATGATTTTATATATTTTATCAATTGAAATAGCCTTACTTATTTGAGTGGGTGAAAATTCATAACCAATTAACTCCTGTAATTTGATAATAACATTTATATGATTTAACGAGTCCCAATTACTCACCGAATTCATGTCATCATTAATTACCATTCCCGGATAGCATAACGCATGCCCTACTATTTCTGCAATCATCTCTTTAGTAACGGTTTCAACAGAATATCGCTTACTAGTTTTTCTTTTACTATTATAATAATCTTCAGCCAGTATACTATAACGCCAAACGTCGTGATAATTTCCCATATTGTCACGTAATTCTTGATATGAAATACCTTCTTCTTTTACTCCTGCTAAAAGAAGAGAAGATTTAGAACGTTGATTATCAATTCTAGTTCTACCCCATAGTCTATTAAGCTGTAATAAATCAAAAACATATTCTTTTAGAATTTCTTGAATATCTAAAATATAACCCAACCCCCATAACTTCGGATCTATTCCATATCCCCATTCCACAGATTGTCTAAAATAGTTAATATTAACTAGCCTTGCTGTGCCTAACATTTTATTATCTTTATACCTACGCACGAACCAACATATGGCCTCTCTTCCATCAGATTTGTTTCCCTCAATACCAATCAGCTTTTTTAGGTAATTCTTTGTATCATTAATTGTTTTGAATGGTTCATACTCAAAATATTCATAAAGCCTTTTATCCATTGAGTAAGAATGCATCTCTTCTAAACCGCTCATAGAAATTCGTTCGAAATAGATTCTTCTTTCTGGATTAATTGGTTTTAGATAACCACCTCCTGGCATACATTTATCTAAATTAGAGTAAAATTTGTTTCTAGTTAAAATATTCTTTTTATGACTTTATTAAAAATTTTAATCAGTAAAACTTTTTAGTACCTGTGCAGATTTATAATCATCATTCCTAAACCAATTAACCTTGTACAAATCTGGGTTAGCATTAAAAAGTTCAAGTATTTCTTTTCTATCAGGGAACTTACCTAACATTCTAAGAATTGAAGACATCAACCAGTAATCCTCTTTATAATCAAGAGTTAGTCGCAATGGAAATTTTATTTCGTTATTTTCTACTTCTAGATAACCAACTCTAACATCTTTTACATTTTCAATAAATTTCCACATCATCTCTGTATCATCAGTATTTTTTATCTTACAAGCCGCCTCTATTATATCTAAACTTAATGAATAACCAACACAACCCTCGTAGTATCCATTATTTGGTTGTTGCCTTGGTTGCTTCACTAAATCGAATGATTGATCTAATAGTTCTATACTTTGATAACATAATTCCCCATCAAAAAATGGGTCATCAGCATCAATACTTACAAATTTTTCGATTTCATAAAGTCTACATGTATCTCGCCATCTCACTAATTTATCTTTTACACTGCCACGAAAATATCTGACGTTTTCGTCTTTTGCAATTTTAACGATTCTATCATCTGAAGATTCAATAGTTGTACAGACGATTGGTTTAATATCAAAATATTTTGCGCGTTTAATAACATATTCAATAACATTGCAATCTCCAAATGGCAAAAAGCATTTTTCAGGTAACCTTGTTGATTGGGATCTAACTGTAATTAATCCATTAATCATTTAATATTTCCTCAATTGTTTTTTTTAATGCATTAACTGCATTTTCCGCATCTTTTATATCGCGGTAACCTGTTTTTAATTGCATTATATTTGGCTGTAACAATTCTGCAACAGGCCATTTATTAATATCAGACTCAAATCGGCCTTGGAATGGTGGATAGTCAGCAGGTATATATCTACCATAGAATGGTTTCTCTACCATAACAGTTTCCTGATGCTGATTAGAAAGGCCACCAAAAAATCCATCACCTCCATTATTATTAAACTTTTGATAAAAATCTTCCCAAGATACGCCTATCTTATCATAACCTAAATATTTTATTGCATAGGTCCAATAAGTGCTAGTTGCATTTTGAGGAACTTTCTGTGGAATTATCCAATCAATCTCATTTAAAACTTTATCATACATTTCTGCAATCTTGATACGTTTGGATACTTTATCATCGAGATTTTCAAGCTGGGCTAAGCCTATTGCTGCGCATATTTCTGGCATTCTATAGTTGTATGCCAGCGAATCGTGTCTTTTAAAATGAGGATTTTGAAATTGGGAAGGCAATAAACTGGTCATTCCTTGCTTGGCAGTTAGTGTTTGATAACCTAATCCAGCATGTTTTCTAACTTTTATAGCGAGGTTTTCATCATCTGTAATTACAATACCACCCTGATCAGTTGTCATATGTTTCTTTGTTTCAAAACTAAAGCTAGCCATATGTCCAATTGTACCAGTAAGCTTACCATCTAATGTAGCCAGAAAGCTCTGAGCACAATCCTCAATAACATATAAATTATATTTATCAGCCAAATTCATTATTTTTTCCATTTCCGTTGGTGTACCATGCATATGTGTTGGGATAATTGCTTTTGTACGCTCGGTAATTTTATCTTCAACCTTATTAGGATCCATATTAAATGTTTCAAAGTCAGTATCAACATATACTGGTATAGCATTTTGATGTAAGCATACGTATGCAAACCATATACCAGTCTGAATAGGACCAATAACTTCATCACCTGCCCCTACACCAGCAGCATGTAAACAACTATGTAAAGTAGAGGTGCCTGAGTTATGGCAGATTGCATATTTCACACCAAACTTTTGGGCAAATGCCTCTTCTAGCCTAGCTGTCCAAGAAGCCCCATGTTGTTGATTTTCATAATCAAGAAACTCTAGAACATATTTTAATTCATTACCATTAAACTTATTATTAAGCCCATAAATATTGTCTATGAGTTTATTCAAATATTTCTTATCAATTTTCATAACATTTATTTTTGATTAGTACAAAAAAAACTCATATAGTTTCCGTAGAATGGTGGTGATATCTTTGAAACATCAAATAATCGTAAAAGGTTCTCTTTATTAAAAAATCTAGTATTAAAATAATTGTATTCAACTTTAGATATCTTAAAACCAAAATCCCTCAAAAACCGATGCATAGAATCATTAGAGAATAACCTTATGTGCCCTGGGTCTAATAAACGATAATTTTTTCCAAATCTCCGTGCACATCCACTATCAAAATCAGGTGTTCCAATAATGAATGTTCCATTATTTCTTAATAACGATTTTATTTTTTTTATATTAGAAACTGGATCTCTTACATGCTCAATAACATGATACATTGTAATGCAATCAAATTGATTATCTTCATACGGACTATTTTCTAATTCTCCCAAGTAAATATCGCAATGTTTACTAGCATAATTGGCAGCTGTACGCGAAATCTCAATACCATACTTTTCCCACTCATCAGATACTGCTGATAATAAAGAACCTAGGCCACAACCGACATCAAGGATGGCGCCAGGATTTAATGAATTAATGTATTCCCAAACATATCTTACATCTTCAATTTGCTGATCTATTTCCTTTAAAAGGTTACGGCTTTTACCGTCAGGGTCTTTAACCTCCCCCCAATATGAATCATTATAATCAATTTCTTCATTACCACATTCAACAAAATAATCGCCAGTTTTATATAATGAGCGCATTAATTCCACTAAATCCATTCGATTTAAATTCCCCTAGTTATTGTTTTTACCAGATTGTTCTTCCTCCGTCAATCAATAAATTATGACCCGTGACAAATGAAGATGCATTTGATGCCAGAAAAACTATTGCCCCTTTAAATTCATTGGGCATTGCCATACGCCCCATTGGAATTTGTTCACTTAACTTTTTTACAAAAGATAAGTCATGATTCCGATATACCCCTGCAGGTGAAATACAGTTTACCCTAACATTCTTTTTTGCCCAATAGGTAGCAAGGTATTTAGTTAGATGAATGACACCAGCCTTGGATACTGCATAAAAGGCGGGAGAATTAAAGTCAACTCCTTTATAACCATGTTGATCAGGCTTATATATATTTTGGTTTGGACTGACAACACCAATTTCAGAAGCAATATTTATAATACTCCCCTTTCCTTTTTTTGCCATTTTTGTTCCAATAATTTTGCAGGCCAGTTGTGTAGATGTTAGGTTAGCTTTAAGGCCCTCCTCCCATAATTTTTGGTTTGTATTTTCAAAAGGTGCAAAAAAGTTATTATCAGAACTTTCAACTCCAGTCTTCGTAAGTGCGGCACTATTAATAAGAATGTCAATCCCATTATTTTTTTGCCATACTAGGTCGTAAATATCGTTACATTGTTTTTCAACTGTAATATCTGCTGTATAAGTGGAAAAATTTTTATATCCGCTATCACTTAACTTCTTAGCAGCTTTTTTAAGTTGGTTTTCATTAATGTCAATTAACAAAGGTTTACCATTTAATTCTGCAATTGCCTCTGCAAATTGTAGACCTAGAAATCCTGCGCCTCCAGTGATAAGTGCTTTATAATTTGTTAAGTCAAATTGCTCTAAAACAGAATTTGGTATACTTATTTCTTCATACATTTTTAGTAATTATAAATTATTAAAAGGATTTATTTTCAGGAACGAATATGCTTTAATAAGCTCTCTTATACCATCATCGATACTAAATTGAGGCTTCCATCCAGTTGTTTCAATTTTTTCATTGCTAACTATATAATCTCGCTTATCGGGATCTTTAGCAATATCAGATTCAAAAATATGAAAATCTGGAATTTGATCTTTTATTTTTTTACAAAGTTGCATTTTTGAAAGGTTAGCATCGCTTAGACCTACATTATAAGCTTCTCCTTTCATACAGTCATATTGGTCAATCGCATGAAAAAAAACAGATGCAATATCTCTAATATGGATATAGTTACGTTTAAAGTGTGATTCAAAGAGAACGATAAATCGATCAAAAGAGGCTCTATAAACAAAATCATTTACAAGTAAATCCATGCGCATACGAGGAGATGTACCAAAAACTGTAGCTAAACGAAAAGTAATGGCATTTCCCTTCTCTAATAGTACTCTTTCTCCAGCTATTTTAGTTTTTCCATAATGTGAAATAGGATTTAAGGGGGTAGATTCATCACAATAAATACCTTTTTGACCAATCCCATACCCACTATTAGTCACTGGGTAAAGAACCATCTGGTCTTTCGAAACCCATTTAGCAATATTTTCAATCTGGACCTGATTAATATCCCTCGCCAAGTTCAAATCTTTTTCACACGCTGGGGCACCAACAATCGCTGCTAAAGGCACTAAAATATCATGTTTTTGTATTAAAGTTTTCAATTGTCTTTTGTCCCTTATATCCCCCTTAATGACTTTAAGACCTGTATGGTAGCAAACATCTAAGAAACTATTCTGATGATACATAAAATTATCCAATACGGTAACTTTATATCCCCTGTACAAGAGTTGTGGAACAAAAACAGAACCTATATATCCTGCTCCGCCTGTTACTAATACGTTAAGCATCACACATAACTATCTTTTTGTAGACCATACCTCTAGGCCATTCTTATCAAATTTAAATAGCTCTTGAGTAACTCCTTTTTTCGCTAATGAATCTTTAATTGATTTTTGATACAATGGAGAGGCATATATAAGTAAATAACCTGTTTTTCCAGCTCCCAATAGTTTTCCTCCTAAAGCTCCCTTATTTCTGGCAATCTTATAACATTTATTAACGTAAGCATTCGTTACATTTCTGTTCATTTTTTGTTTCAACTCCCACGAGTCATGTAATAAATCCCCAAAAGATTTTACTTGGCCCAATAATAGGGATTCTTTCATTTTTAATACAAGGGCCTTCATTTGATCAATTAACTTATTATCTACTTCTTTTTTATTAATTTTATCAATGTAA
>MDTG01416797.1_pt1 | contig 10029 bp, 8 predicted proteins | sample 811421 | NCBI WGS metagenome assembly MDTG01 (sample SAMN05326645, study PRJNA326480) | marine metagenome | isolation source: seawater | place: Pacific Ocean: South East | collected 2011 | reverse complement strand
CGTTTAGACCAAACTTGTTGATCATCTTTTGAATCTAATAAACTGGCTACTATGCGTACTTTATTACCTCCTTTACGAATACTACCTTCAACAATGTAATCTGCGCCCAACCGCTGAGCGAGTTCTGAGGAATTCAGTTCTTGACCCTTGAAGCTAAATGAAGAATTCCTTGCTATAACTGGAAATGATTTCCAGGAAGCAAGGTTAGCGATAATATCCTCGGTAACTCCGTCAGCAAAGTACTCTTGTTCTTCGTCATTACTCATATTTTTAAACGGCAGCACCGCGATTGTTGGTGGCTTGCTTTCTGCCACTTCAACTGTTTCATTTGATGAACCTAAGACTCTCGTTTCTAAACCGTCTAGGATAATATCGTAAGCGCGGAGAACAGTGTTTTTTACTTTCTGAGTACCAAGATCATTAAACTCCAACTCCACTTTTTTATTAGCAAAATCATATATTGTTTCTGATAAAGACACCCCTCCCGGCTGACTTAACACTTCAAGTCTTGCAGCGTTGTTAACTCCCTCACCGTATAAGTTTGTACCTTCAACTATTACATCACCTACATTAAGACCGATACGAAACTGCATTTTCGACTCTTCTGGAACAGTAAGATTACGCTTTCTTATCATTTTTTGAAATTCAGTCGCACAGACTACCGCGCCTACCGCACTTTGGAACTCCGCTAGGACTGAATCTCCCGCTGTATTAAAAATACGAGCATCATATTCCTTGAAAAGTTGCTCCATTATATTACGACACGCTCGAAGACTTTTTAGCGTAGTATTCTCATTTTTCTCCATAAGCGTACTAAAACCAACAACGTCTGTTACAAATATAACCGCAATCTTACGAATAATCTGGTCGTCAGTCATCTAAACTCTCCTTGGATATAAATACCTTTCGGAAATAAAGCCAAGCAACTAAAAAACTAAGATACTCGACTTACACTAAGAGTGTTAACACAATTTTAATATAAAGTGAGCTTAGCAGATGCCGTCCACTTTGCAAGAATTAGAAAAAATATCAAAGAATTATAGTTACCAATATCACAGAAGTTTTAATTGTTGGATTTCAGCCCTAACTTTTATCTTCGATCTAGATCTTCTACTTCCATGCCTTTCAAAAACCATTCGTGACTCGTGTTTAAATATTTTATTTTTACGAACTGCATTAATTTTATCTTTAGCATTCCTAGCCTCTTTCACATGATCCACTATGGGTAAAGGATAATGCTCTCCAACAATCACTGAACATTCATCAATCAAATTTTTCTGATATTTCCACGGTTCATGGATAAATTCTTTTGGAAAAGAAAGTAGTTCCGGCACCCACTTTTTTATAAAATCACCGTTGGGGTCATGTTCGATGGATTGTTTGATAGGATTATATACTCGCATGGCATTTATACCTGTCACGCCTGATTGCATTTGAAATTGACTGTAATGGATTCCAGGTTCAAAATCCGTAAATAACTTTGCAAGGTGATTTGCAGATACACGCCAGTCGATCCACAATTGGTAACTTGCAAAACTTACCAACATTGCTCTCATTCTAAAGGTTATCCATCCCTCTGATATTAGGTTTCTCATACAAGCGTCTATAAATGGATAACCAGTTTTACCCTTTGACCAAGCTATGAATTTTTTATCAGTTTTATCAATCTTTCGTAAACCTTCGAACGCTTGATGCATACAATGCGTTTCAATACTTGGTTGGTCCTCGAGTTTTTGAACAAAGTGACAACGCCAGGCCAACCTAGAATTAAATGCCGTTAGATTCCGTCCATATTTTTTTTTATCATCAGTTGATAATTGTAATCTTCGTTTTTTAATTGATTGTACAACTTCTCTAACCGATAAGGTTCCCCAAGCTAAATGTGCAGATAATCTAGAGCAGTATTTTTCTGACTGACCAGGTGCTGATATATGGTATAAATAATTACGGGAACGATCATTTAAAAAACTTTTCAGATCGGTTACCGCTTTGTGTCTTCCTCCCTGCTGGACCCTACCAACAATACTTTCTCCAAATATTATATTAGCTTTACTCGGCAGTTCGCTATGCACGTTTTTCTTTTGTAATGGTGTTAATTTAATTGGCTTTGGTACAATTTTTTCTAACATTCTTTTATTTCTAATTTTAGACCACTGATCACGGGATGAAAGCCTCCTGACGACTCCATTTGACGGATACTCACATAATTTTATATTATTAATTTTACACCAGCTTTGGACTTTTTTATCTCGCTCATATGTCCAATTATTACCTGTTTCCTCATGTGAGAATATACTTTGTATATTATAAAACTGATTAATTTTTTTAAGTCTTTCTATTACTTCACCAACTTGGACGATTAAGGGCTGACCTAAATTACTTAATTCAGAATTTAGACTGCTCAGGCAATCATGAATAAAATACCAATGCCGACGGGAACTAAATTCCATTTCCCAATAATTTAGTTCGACAACATATAAGGGTAATATCGGTAAGTTTTGAATAGATGCGTCGAATAATGGAGCATGATCATTGATCCGAAGGTCACGTTTAAACCAAACAATATTAATATTTTTATTCGTTGAAGCGCTGTTCATCAGATATTACTAATCCGTATCATCTTCTGGAATAGTCAAAACAATCTTGCCAACAAAATTCTTCTCAAGGAACATCTCTTGGGCAGCGCATATCTCCTCTAATGGAAAAGTTGCTGCCACCATAGGGGTCAATTCACCCTGTTCGATATAACCTATTAGATTTTGAAAGCAGCTTTTGTCTTGAAATGTAGTACCCATCAATGTCAAATCTTTCAGATAAAGTGTTCTGACATCTAGCTCTACCATCGGTCCAGCAATTGCACCGGCAGAGATATAACGTCCTCCACGTTTCATAACGTTAAGAAGATTAGGCCAAGAAGGTCCCGCCACCAGATCTACAACAACATCAATACTTTCCCTCCCCAGCAGCTCAACAGGATCATCGCTACGCCCAATTACTCGGCTAGCACCGGCCGCGATTACAGCTGCGGCTTTGTCTTTTCCAGCAACAGCGATTACATCAGCGCCCCGCCGCCTTGCCAACTGAATCGCAGCTGAGCCAACACCACCAGATGCCCCTGTGATTAGCACAGACTCTTGTCCTAAATGCACACGATGAAGCATATTTTCTGCGGTTGAATATGCACAAGGGATTGAAGCCAATTCGATATCACTCCAATCACTATCAATAACAAAAACTTCACTTGCGCTTGCTTTACTATATTGGGCAAACCCTCCATCACACTCTGATCCCAAGGTCCAACAAAAGTACCGATCTTCTGTTAGTGGATCTTGCATCATAGTCCGAACTAATACTCGTTCACCAATACGGCTAGGATCTACGTTCTTACCTACTGCCACAATTTTTCCACACACATCTGCTCCTTGAATACGTGGAAAAACTAACGGAACCCCGCTCCAACCAGCGTCATCAGCATTAACATGCTCGAGTCCATCGAAACCCCCTGAATTAGTATCTTTAGTTACTGATTTAGAATACCAACCTATGCGAGTATTTATATCAGTATTATTTACCCCCGCGGCACCAACACGAATAAGTACTTCATCTTCGGTTATCCGAGGTACCGGTACATCTTTTTTATAAACCAGTTTGTCCATGCCACCATGCCCGATTAATTGAACAGCATGCATAACTGCTGGAATCTTAGTCTTGGCATTCTTTGTCATTATTGTCCTTCAAGGTTCGATCATTCTTCTGAAAATATAATTATAACGATATCGGTAATACTTGCCACCTGAGTTTTTTCTATCTCTCCCTAATTTCATTCCAGCTCACTAAACTCACTGCAGAGATTATAATTACTCCCCCAATAATAACCCAAATATCGATAGCCTCTGAGAAAAATACTAAGCCAACAATAGCTGCCCAAACTAAATCAAGAAAAACAACCGGCTGAGTAACATTTACTGGAGCAGCTTTAAATGCCATAGACATTGCCCAATGAGCGACCGTTGCAAAAAAAGCAATAAGTATGAGGATTAAAATCTCGCTGAAACTAGGGTTCACCCATTGAATGAATGCCAAAGGAGCCAGCCAGATCGATACTGTTAGTGTAAGCATAAAGACTAGTAATAATGGTTTGACCTCATCAGTCGCTTTTTTTGCTAAAAGGAATGAAATCCCAAATACCACGGTAGCCAATAACATTACGAAATGCCCAGAACCAAGCTCTCTCAAACCGGGGCGTAAGATCAAAAATGTTCCAAAAACAGAAATTATCAAACACAGAATTCGACCAGTGGTCACTTTCTCCTTTAAATAAAAGGATGCCCCAATGAACACAAATACAGGCACTAAATAATAGAGCGCAGTAACTTCTGTCATCGGTATGCGTGCCATAGAATAAAACCATGCAACCACAGCAACCGCATGTAGTGATCCTCTAATAAGCATTAGACTTACTAAACTCTTACGAACTCCAGTCAGCCCTAATTGGCGACAAAACGGAGCTAATAACAATAGACCAAAAATATATCTTAAAAACCCAGACTGGCTTGCAGGGAGAGATGTTCCTAAAGATTTTACCGAAGCCGTCATCGCACAAAATGACAAGCCCGTGATTATCATGAAAAATATTCCATACAATGCATTAGATTGAACTTTTTTAATTTCAGACATCAAGTTATTAAGCCACTATAATTGCTGTAACAGACATTAAACATTTTTTTATTTTTTAACTTAAAATTAATAATATAGAGATACGGTATCAGTAATTATTCGTAACGAAGTGTTTCATTTCTGTAAATGCACTCAATCTGCATAACCTTTCATTAGATTTTCAAATACCCTTAATTAAGTCTGCAATTGTCCAGGCTAACTTAAAATGAAGGTAGAGTTTTTACGAAGATTCTATCGAGCATGGTCAGTTCAAGGCGAGTTATTCCTTGTCTTGTCTTGAACAGGCCACCACAGGCACAAAGGACAGAGGAAATCATATGCTATTTTTAAGGACCAAAGAGTTTATTAAATACCATTTTATAAATAATATAGTTAGTAACCTTCTTCTCATTATTAATATTGCGATTATCATAAGTGTATCAATTTTCCTCTATTCTAAAACAGTTAACGCAAGCGAACATTTTGGACGAGAACCTTGGGGCTTCACTTATGAACCGAAACCTATGATTTTCAAACACGGGAATATTACTCACGGAAATAAGTTTTTTATTATCCCAAATCAAGATTGCAGTGCCAACTTATTAGGTTGGTTTAGTTCTTACAATAAAACAAAATTAAAAGAGTTAGACGGAAAAGTTACAGATTTAAAGTTTGAACTACTTACCAATCAGGACCCAATTTACCTCTCAAAACGTAATCGTGTATCTTATATCTTAGAACCAGATATATGGAGTGACATACCCACGCCGTTTTCGGTTGCTTCAATATCGCTAGGAAGGCTTGACAGTATAACCAGGCTTATCGATATGAAAGAAGATGGAGTAACCGGTCTTAGATTAACGGCGCCCAATGATTACTACTTCGACGTTCCCCAAGAAGAATGGAGTTTAGAAGGGATAGAAGACGCCGTATCTAAAATCCTTAATTGGTGTGGCCTTAGAATTTAAGAAAAACATAGTATGTAATATTCGCCTAAAGCTAACGCATTTCCAAAATGAGCAAAGTAAGAAAAATATGGTTTTATAAATATCGCATAGTGGGTTTTAAAAAAATTAGTAATAAATCTTCCAGGATTATTTATTAATAGCCCATCAATTTCAGTTCTGAGAATGTGTACTATTAACCTCCAGCACTCATATTTATAAGCTCACTTACCACTGCAATTATTGGAATCAGTAAGAGTATCCTCCAACCCTGAAACCAATTAAAAAACCAATTCATCATAATACTCCATTAAATCAGTTTAATATCCCAACAACACATGTGCCGACTGCAAAAAATATGCACACTGAAATAACTTTAAAATTCCTAATATATTTCTTACTTTTATATTCTTCACCTTGTTTTTTCTTCCAATCAAAGTAAAGACTGATAGCTATAAGTAGAATAAATATCCATCCTATCACTATCATAAATAAATCTCCCTACTTTATATTATATAGTAGCCTCTAAAAGTTTTTGAACCTATTATTTAAAGTTTCTTTTATAAAACCAATGTGTTTCCATAAGATCAGAATCAAAAAATCCGTCGAATTTTCTATTCGGAACATCATACTCGTTGGTATAGTAATCAGCCCAACCTTTTCTCCATGCCTTGTACGGAGATATTTTTTCAAACGCAAGATTACCTTTGTTTAAAAAGAACCAACCATTATGAGTACTTTGTGGAGGTGCATCGCAAAATACGTCCATCATTCCATCTTCATTCAGATCAATCAATACGCTCCTAGCACAATACGAGTTATATTGGTTAGTCTCCATCTCTATCTTTTGCTTGAACGCTTTTCTTGACGAAAACTCTTTTGGAGATGGAACCATTGGCACTTGGTCAGAAACCGTAAAGTTTCCTTTTCCATCGTTTTCCCACACAGTATGAGTACCTCCAACATATAGAGGACCAATTGAAGTCGCCGCAATATCAACGTCGCCGTCGCCATCGAAGTCCCAAGATACTGGACCTACAAGAGACGGAAACAAAAAACCAGAACCATAGATATCGTATGACGGTTCCAAGTAATTCCACTTTCTTTTTTTTCCAAATTTTCCTGATCCATCACCAAATAAAATTGGAGTTTGTTGATGTATCTTAGAATTATTATGGTTATAGGCAGGGCTTTGATGCCACCCGCCTGACGCCATAATATCAACGTTACCATCACCATCATAGTCGCCACTTGTAATTGAGTGTGCAAATTGGTCTGCGCACCATTTAACAGTAAAGTTTCCTTTACCATCATTTACATGGCAATAAATTTTGCCACCACCTTTAGTTTTTGACCATTCAACATGTGTTGTCAGAACATCTAAGTCACCATCATTCTCGATATCAGCAACAGTTGCTCCATGAGAAAATCCCATATAAGTACCATAGTTTTTATTAACGAGAGCACCTATTTCCCTACGGTGCTCCCACTGACCTTCGTCGTTTGAAATAAAAACTAAGTCAGCGCCACCATATACCCTTTTACCATTTACTTTGCGATTTGTGGCACTAGGACAATACAGATCATCAATACCATCACTATTGAAATCCGCTGTAAGCGGTCTTTGACAGTTTCTAGGTATTATAGACGGTTTTGTAATAATGTTTTCAACCATATCCTCTCTACCTGAATTAGACACCTCATAAAAGCTAAAAGGCAAAATAGATCGTATGCTCTCAAAAGTTTCATCCTCACAAAACCATGTACCAGTAACTAAATCTTTTGTACCAAGACCTTCACACTTGCTCCGCAGCTCCCAACCTATAGCTAAGTCAGGTTTAGTATCGCCATTAAAGTTCCCCCAAGCATAATTGTTTGTCCAGTAAACTTCGGGGTGTGAATGTTGTAGGCTCTTCGCAAAACTATCGCTCGGTAAGTAATAATGTGAGCCCCAGGCTGTATCGATTTTATTTTCAGACGAGATATAATTACCGAATAATGTAATCATGCCATTCTTTTTGATTGTGTCAAAATCTAACTTGGGAAGTTTAGACACTGCACTCTTCAAGTCTGTGATTTCATTACTGCTAATGGTTCCATCGAACACTTTATCATTATCCCTGTAGAAGTTTTGTAGTGCGTTAATGGTTAGTTTGCCTGAAATACCATCCACCGCTCCAGTGGTATATCCTAATTTATTAAGCATTCGTTGTGTGTCATGTACCGGTGAGGCCATACTTTTTGAACTTAGTAATATTAGAAACAATGTTTTTAAGGTAATTTTAAAAAGATTCATTTGAGATAATAATCCAATATAGTTGACTGAGACAATTTTATTTACTGTACAGTTTTAAAAATAAAATATAGCAGTATCGCAGATATTTTATATTTAATTTTCACCTCGGTTTAAATAGTTAATAAGCAGAGTAAGCAATCACTTATCATAGGGAAATAATAACATGAAAACATCCAAAGATTATTTGTCTGAAGCCAATTCAATAGTTAAAAAAATTACTGTAAATGATGGTATCGAAAAGCATAAAGAGGGTGAGGCCCTATTTATTGATGTTCGTGATAGTGCTGATATCGCCACTACTGGTACAATCACTAATTGCTTGAGGATTCCACGTGGAATGATGGAGTTTGTTGCTGATGACGCCTCTCCATTACATAACAAAAATTTGTCAAAAAATAAAGAAATTATTTTAGTCTGTGGTGCTGGCGGAATGGCTGCACTGACAGGGAAAACCCTTCTAGATATGGGTTATACAAACATTCAAAATGTAGGTGGAATTGGAGATTGGATCAAAGCCGGAGGCCCTGTAGAAGTTTAAATAAGTAAGACAGGTTAATAAAATGTCCTTTATCAATCTACTTCCAGCTCTTGGTTTTCTAATACTTAATGTTTTCGTACCGGGTCCAAATGTGCTTAATACAATCGCCACTGCAATTGGATCAGGCTATCGAACAGGTCTTGCATGCGCATTAGCGTGTGGAGTTGGGATATTATTATGGGCTACTATTGCTTTGTTTGGATCCGCAGTGTTTTTCCAACAATATCCATTGGCTAAAAAAAGCCTAATGACTATTGGTGGCTTATTACTTTTATATTTCTCGTTCAAGTATATCAAAAGATCTCTAAGCCAGCAGGAAGAAATAACAAGCATCCATGATCAATCTTATAACTCCGCGTTTTGGCAAGCTTTATTGGTTATGATGACAAACCCAAAAGTTTTGACAACTTGGTTGGCTGTTATATCCCTTTTTCCTATAACCACAGATGGCGTAAAAAATATCTTAAGTTTCATAATACTCTCAGCATTAGCGTCATTTTCTGGTCATGCACTTTTCGCAACTTTATTCTCCTCAAAAACCGCATCAAAAATTTACTTAGCACTATATAGACCAATTAATGGGATTGTAGGTTTAGGTTTCCTTTTTTATGCGTTTAAACTTTTCATAAGTTAACATACGTAAAAAAAGGAATTTACTTTGCTAAAATTACTTTTAACACTACCCTTTATCTTTTTTCTTGTTTTGAGCACATCCACATTTGCAAATGATATACTCACTGCGCAAAAGTTACTGACGAAACTTGGTCATAATCCAGGGCCAATAGATGGAACCTATGGGAATCAAACAAAAAAAGCGTTGGAAAAATATTATATTTCTATAGGTGAAAAATATGATGGCTCTTTTGGTTGGAATGAGTTGGAGGACTTAAGAGCTTCTGTTAAACATTTAGGAGTTAACAAGGTTTGTAATTCGTCGGTAAACATCGAGAAAACTGAAGGAATTTCTAAGGCGCATATTAAGACTGATTTTAACTCGTATTTCTCGGACTCGATAATAACTGATTTACCAAGATTTAAGTGGAAGACGGACGGAATCGTGATACCAGAGATGGCTCCAGAAAATGGCAATGCAGAAATTAAGTTAATTGCTGATTTCAACAATGATGGTTTTGATGATATCATGATAGAGAATTATGAAGTTAATATTCCCCCAATTTTTTTAATGTCAGAAGGAAATGGTAAATTTCAGATTAGGAACAATTTATCAGAGAAAGCTGCACGACGGCATATAAGAAAGGCAGCTGTTGCAGATTTTAATAATGACGGGTTACTAGATGTCGCAGGTTTTACAACGGGTGATCCTTATAAAGCGAAACGTTGGCCAAGAGGGGAGCAAGACCTTCTCTTGATAAATGAAGGGGGGGAAACATTTCGTGAAGTAAAAATTCCTGAATGGACACGAAATGATTGGAACCATGGTGGCCACGCAGCCGATATTGACGGAGATGGCCTTGCAGATATCCTGCCAGTTTCTGAGGAGGGAAACAGGAGAACAGGGCCAATAAAAAATTTAGGAAATGATAAATTTAAGAAAGGGAAAGTTGCTTATTCTAAAGTTGTCAATAAAGAGCTTT
>MDTG01254775.1_pt1 | contig 10029 bp, 8 predicted proteins | sample 811421 | NCBI WGS metagenome assembly MDTG01 (sample SAMN05326645, study PRJNA326480) | marine metagenome | isolation source: seawater | place: Pacific Ocean: South East | collected 2011 | reverse complement strand
TCGACATTCGGCTCTCTTCGACATTCGGCTCTTCGACATTCGGCTCTTCGACATTCGGCTCTTCGACACTTACGAGATACAAGCATCAAAGCAACAGCTAAAACAAAAGTCAATGTCGGCCTCTGATCCCTCCCTCGCCGCCGCCTGATCGTTCTGGCGAGATCATGCGCTTGTAGAATACAATCGCAAACGGAAGTTGCTGATCGTCATTCCACGTGACAAATTCATCAATGCCGTCGGTGTCTCCTTCGCCTCCCAGAATAACTAGTGAATTCTTGACGCGCACCGTCTCTTCGGTCGGTCTCGTATATTTCTGAGTCTCTCCAGTGAGGTCGCTCCCAAGCTTCTCATAAAAGTTCTGCAAATGTGTATTACCAAATATGTCCTCCCCTAATTTGAACTGCTGCGCGTTTGTGATCACGGGACACCCTAACAGTACGCGACAAATCAGGCACGCGTATATTTTGTTTCCATGGTCATCATAAAATGGTTTTGTGAAAGCATCTGCTTTGGATAACTCGTCGGTGAAATAGTTTCCCACGGTGAATTCGGACAGACTATTGGTTTTATTGGTTGTTTCTGGATTCATAGTGTCCTCCCTTGTCATATGGAAACCATTGTCGATGATCCGCATGGACCTTGCAATGTGTGTCCCGTGCACCAGCAATTGTTCATTTATGTTGGTGTGACCAAACGGCTCCATCTCATGCTGTATGTAGGAGTGCATTGCTTTCGTCGCTTTTGATATGAATCCCTCGAATATTGTCAATTCATTTTTTGTTTCAAAGTCACAGTCCGCGTCTCTCAATTGCGCACGACGCTGCACAAACTTTTGATACACGGGGTGGGTCTCTTCGTATTTGATTGCGTAAGCGGAAACGACTTCAATGTAGTTGTGTGGTCCGAACCGCGTATTTCCCCCGACGTTGTATGAGGTGCCAAGTTTATCCGGTCTTGCATTCATGTAATTGACTAGCACTTGCTGCTCGTTTGTCGCCAACACCGGTGTAAACGTGATGTGTCCTCCGTGCATACTTGGTGCCGATAATGGAACGGCTGACCCTTTTGCTAACTGCCGTTCCAGACTATGCGGACGATCGTCTACGACTCGAAATGCATTATTATCCGACTCAGCAACGGTCATCGTCGTCGAACGGTACTGCAATTTCTTCACACATCTTTCCGCATGCCACATGCGATTTTACAATCAAAGTTTTTTTTTTGTAGTTCACGTGACTTCAGAAGATAAAAAAATCGTCGGTGCTTTTTGTTAATTTTTTTTCGCGGCTCGAAGGAGGGGGTGAAATGGACGTTGCGCGTTTAATCGCATCGCTGGTCGGCTTTGTGCCACTATTTCTGGGCGCTCACATCGGCGCGTGGAGCATCTGTCCTCCGCTCGCTGCTAGCGTAGTCATCGGCGTCTTGGCGTCGGGCAACGGTGGTCGTCGCGACATCCTCGTTGCGGCGGAAGCGATCGCGGCGGTTATGCTGACACTGGCTTTGGGGCTCATCTTGCGTATCCAGGATACTTTGCTCGGTGCGCTTCGAATTCTCTGGCTCGTTGTGACTGTCACATCGTCCTGCAGCTACGTGGTCTTTCGTCAGGTTGGCAAAGTCGATTTTTTGCCAAACGACGTTACGGTCGTGACGCTCGTCGTAAGCATGAGCGGTTTAATGCTGAGCGTGTGCTGCGCGCGCGTTATTTCCCGCGGGAATGACCAATCAAACGCACCTTTATCCAAACTCGCCGTTGAGGCACTTCTGATGTGTGGAGCGCTGTGTTTGCGCTTCGAAGAAGACGTTTCCGGCGTGGTCGGTATGCCGATCGGTTGGACCAGTTGGCATGTCGCATCCAATGCGGCCGCCGCGGTGACAGCTTACGCGCACTTGCGCCGGAACGCCGGATGAGATTTTCGAGTGCAACAAAGAAGGACATGACTGAGCCGCGGCGCTGCTCCCACGCCACCATCTGGTCGGCAGAAGCCTTTGCGGTCGCCCTCTTTGCGCTCGTTGCGGTCGCTCTCATCGACTGGCGACTCGAGCGCCGCTACTTCAGACTGCTCGACGCCAGTGGTCGACGCGAGTTTCGATCGGCCCAAGCTCGGCGGTGGACTCTCTTCGTCGTCGGCTTGGCGGTGGGCGCGCTCGCGGCTTTGCATGTCGTGAAAGACGCAAACGGTATATCGTACCCGTGCTCGACCGTCACGATGGCGTGCGCCCGCTGTACCATCGCACTCTTTGCTGGTATCGTCTTTGCGCAAATCGGGGACGTGTCGTGGCGCCCCAAATATCTTGGCCAGCCCGAGCGCGACCTCTTTTGTGTCATACGTCAGCAACGGCGACGCTATCTGCTCGCTGCGGTGACAATCGGCGTCATCGCTGCATTCGCATATCTCCCGAAGGACTCACACTTGCAAAGAAGCAGTCGGCACGCTTGACGAGAAGCGGTCGCGTTCTGATTGGATGCGGCCCTCCTTTGCAAAGCAGAGCGCCTCCATGCGCTCGTCGTGTGTAGAAAAAGCACTCGCTTCCGGCCGGATTGTCACAATCGTGTGCACACGCAAAACGCCGTGCAAGAAGGGTGCGACCACGTCGTCGTGCTGTCGCGGGTGGCTGTCGCGACGCATGACGCGCCCCTCCGCCTGTCGCATCGTGGCGAAATTCCACGTCATGCCAACGTGACAAAAATGCCGCACGGCGGGCATCGCGTCGTGAACGTACTTGTCTCCAATCTCTATCGCGTCATCGAAGGGGACGGCGTAGCACGGGACTGCTTTTTCGAATTGCACGCGTTTGTCACGCAGCATTCGATTCACGATGCCTACACGCCCGTCGGATGCGAGCGACAGCGTGGGCGGGCCATCGGCATCGACGCCTCTGCGAAAAGACGCCGGTTGTCTCGCCAACGGCGCCTTGACCACAAAGGCGACGCCTTCGCGCGCCACGCGCGAAAAGCATAGCACGTCAATTTTGCCTGCGCGAAAGTGGCGTTGCACAATCTCCGTCGGTGTGGATCCGTCCTCCTCTCCGCGTTGCTGCTCGGTGCCGATCCAGGCAGACTCGCCCGTGATCAGGGCGTATGTTCGCGGGCTAATGCGCGCTTTGGTCTCCTTGCGGTCACGCAACAGGATGTCGTAGAGCGACTCGATGCCCGGATCCAGGCGGCCGCAGTGGAAGACTACGGGTAGCTCCTTTTTCGCCACCACTTCGTTGAGTAGGCGAATCGCCTCGTTGAAGCAGCTCGCCGCATGCTCGCTGGCGGGGAAACGTCGGCACGCGCTCTCGCCCGCCGGCGGACGTTCGTCGGGCCCCGTTGTTGGCACACTCGGCGTCTTACGCGGAGGCGTGGCGGCCGGCGGTGTCCAAGGGCGCGGCTCGAATTCGGCCGCGTAAAATTCGATGTGGTCGTCGTCAACCCCGTCGTCGTCGTCGTCGTCGCATCGATATGTATACTCCTCGCTTTTGGTGTAGAATGTGTCTTTAAGCCAGAGGGTATCGAGGTAGAAGGGATACGACCACAAGTCGGCCGCTTCCAAACGTTGCAGGATGTCGACGAGCGATCGGGCCTCGTCCGACGCAATGGCCACGATCGCATCGCTCCCGCCGGCGCGTTCGAGCGTCTTGCGAAGCTTGTGACGGAAAGTCAGTTCGGCGGCGGCGCCCCCGCCACGCTTCATGCGGTCGAGCTCGGCACGCACGACTTCGATGGCTTGCTTGTCGTAGAAACGTTTGAGGTTTTCCCACACGGCAGGCTTCATCGGCACGGGCCGACGATGGCTGATTTGCAGCGGAAAGCTTGTCGTCCGGGTCATGAGCCAAGCCACGGCGACGTTGCGCTGGGCGCAATCCGTGGCGAGCGTGTTGAGCTGCGCATCGGCCGTCGGGTCAGCCGACGCGAGGCGCAGTAGCCGCGTCGCGTCGCGTGGCGCATTGACAAAGGGCGTCCCCGTCATGGCGACGACGTATGCGCTCCGCATCGCCAGCTGCATGCAGCACTTGTAGAGGTTCGTCTGCTCGCCCGACATCGAGCGGTCGTTTGCGTGGTGGGCCTCGTCGATGAGGAGAAGGATGCGTCGATGCGCAGCGCGCTGCTTATCGGCCCAACGGGTCAGCGAACCGGCGTCATCGGCCTCCGTCGAAACGTCGCGTCGCGCCTGACTGTGGGTTACAAAGACGATCGGTCCGTCATCGTCCTCGCCTGCGTAGAGCAAGGCGTCTTTGCGCGCGCTCCCCCCACTCCAAAGGGTCGGCAGTGTCACGTGCAATTCTGTAGCAAATGTGTCGAGAACGCCGCGCGGCGCGACGATTGCCAATCGCCAGTCGCGCCAATCGGCCCGGCCGAACGTCGCGACGACGCGTGCGGCAATCGTTAAGGCGACTCGTGTCTTGCCCATTCCCATGCCGAGGCAGAGCATGCATCCGCCGCGTGCCGACGGGTCAAACGAGCCCAAGGCGTGGTCGATGACGCGCCTCTGCTCCACGGTGAGCGACTCCGATGCCGCGAGCCCGACTCCGTCGCCGTAGATGGATACCTTGCCCGTGAGGTCCGCCGCACGGACGATGATGTTTGCGACGGACATCGCCCCCTCGACCGGGGCGAGCAGCTCGTCCCAGTGACGAATCGCATCGGCAAACTCGATTGGATGCGCGTACTCGCACCACGCTTGCGAATCGATTCGCGTGTCGCGCGTCGCATCGAGCCAGATGGCCACGGTCGAGGCATGCACGACAATGACGTCGAAGACTCCATCGCGATCAAACCATTCGGCACGCCACGGCCCTGCCGTGTCGAAGACGACGTGCACTGGCTGACGGTCGGCCGCGCGCCCCCAGCCGTCGTCGAGCGTGGCGACCTCGTTTTGCGTCAAGTACACGTACACCGCCAAGGCCAGCTTGCGACATCGCATCGGATTCCATTTGGGATCGAAGCAAGCGCACTCTCGGCGGCTGGTAGCGGGACGAGCCGCCGATGCCGTCAGCGTCGACAGCGCGACCTCGTCGTCGTCCGTTCGTGTGAGCGCGTCGAGTAGTGATTGCACTGCCACACCTCGTGTGCGAGGATCGTTGGCGTTGATCAGCCGCATCGCTCTCGTCATGAGATCCATCCTCTGTCGTCACTTTCTCTTGAGAATGAAAAAAATGACACAAAACTTTTTGAGGGGACCGTGTTGCGGAAACAAACTTCTGGACAGTCGCTCGTTGCGGTGCGACACTCATTCCGATTGTCCTCATTGTTACACACGCACCATGAGAGGCGGCGAAGGTATGAAATATGACCCAGAGAAGTGACGTTGTCCAGTCTGAGAGCAAGATGCCCGTCGGCAAGGCTATCGTATGGGATGATGGATGACCCGTTGAAGCGGTGCCACGTAGGAGTAGATGGAAAAAGCTAAAGTCCGAGATATTCGCATGTGGTGTCGGCACAATTTTTTGTTTTTACGATTGTCAAGAAGGAGATTTTGAAAATGATGCCGTCGAGGCCCTCATTCGTTCGCAGTGCACTCGATCTGTTTCCACTTGATGACACGATTGACGAACTCGGTGCCCAAAATCTGCACACGCCTCTGAAATCTTGTCGGGGTGCACTTTGAGCAGAGTCTTTTTTTAGCTTTTGCAAAAGTCCTGCCGATTGTTCGTCCGACGGAATGTTTCCAAACTTTGTGGGATAGATTGAATGAAGCGAGTGCTCGACGGTGTCTTTTTTTTTTGAATTGGTAGTGAAAGAGAATGTGGCTCGCTGAAACACGTCTAAAGAGATTGGGACCGGGGTACGATACAGAGAACTATACGAAAGACAACAAAAAAGCCAAGAGGTCTGTCGTATCCCCACCCGTTCTGTCAAATGGCACACCGCAAATATGCGATCGGGAGAGCATCATTATAGTTTTGTCGGCGCGTCCAAAGAACGAGGTGTTTGCGTGCGACATTATATGGCGAGAGTGGTACTTGCAAGGCACCAAATCCGACCGGATGGTCAGCCTCTACATATTCTCGTCTGAGAATCTTCAAGGCACTTGGTGGCACGACAAGCCCAACGTTGTTGACATGAGTCGCTACTGGTCCTACCAGACCTCTGTTAAAGCATATTGCGAGACGACTTTAGCTCAGCTAAATCTCGATGCCTTCAAATGTGCAATCAAACAGTTTCAGGCGGATCGCAAAAATCCAGCGCTCTTTCCAAGGATGATTGCAACGATTTCGGATACAGATTTGCCCCTCGTATCGCATGATTACATGGCAAGCATGGAACCCATCGGTTATCTGGGCGGCACCGACCCGATCGCGTGGATATGCTTGGATGGGCAGTCTTGCACAATATTGCACGAAATCGTGAGTGCAGGCGGCGATTGCATCGTCCAATTCTCGCGCTTGTTTACAATGTTTTCCACTTCGTGTCCTGATGAATTTTGGTTTTACTTTCTGCCGAGGACATCGGACGAATTCACGGATTATCTCACGAGTTCACGAATCAACTCCGAGCCAGCCAACCACCGCCTGCGTGCATTCAACAACGCGCGACTAAACTCAAACCCGACGACAATATACAATTACAAGTCTCCTGGAAACCTGATGAGTCCCTTAACATTTACAACACTGGACGAGCGTCAACCCATCACGATACACAATGACAAAGTATCCGGTTTAGCGTTACATGCATCCACGCAGAAAGACGAAATAACAGGGGAAGAAACGCAACAATTCGCATACATGGAATGGAGTCTGCGAGACGTGCTCGTAGATGCTCTGCGTCGCTTCCCTTTTGATAACCTTGTGGATCGGAAAAAAGGAGTAAATGGCGCACTCTTTTTCAGAAAAGTTTCACCTGCAAACGACACAGAAGAAACAAAAATAAAAAATTGGCTGTCGCGGTTTTGGACAGCGCATTTGTGGACAGACGAGGAGCGACGCAACGCAAACGAACAGTTTAATTCCTATATGTCGACCGCGGTCGCGCTGGCCGATTTCGCGGCGGAGTACGACGTGGTTTTGCCGTTGAAAGAAGGGGAAGTTCTGCAGGTCCTCGACATGCAGGCGCCGGAGGGTTGGCTGATGGCCCAGAACAGCGCCGGCCGGCAGGGCCTCGTGCCGGCGAAATCGTACTTGGCCTACCAATTTCCTCGACCGCAAATGGGCAAACCGAACAATTTCGACCTGGAATCGCAGAGGCGAGCCGACCGAGTCAAGCAGATGATTCAAGCTCGAAAAGATATGTTGAGCATGGTGGATCTTGGTGAGTGCTCTGTGACGGACATCATGACGTCGCCGCGCAACGGCTGCGCAACGGTATGGTTGGCTCGACTGAAGAAGCATGTGATCGACACGACCATCAACATCTTGTCGTTTAAGGCTGCATCCTTCGAATACGACTATTTCGTCGACGACAAGATATGCTACGACCGCAAGATGACGTGCGACCATGTTGCTGTTTTCGCCCGAGATGCCGCTACCAAAGAAGAGACTTCCATTGCCGAAATGCCAATCGAAGACGAAAGTAGTTTGAAGACACTTAAAACAGAGATTTCGAACACGAGTCTACATTTTCCACCAAACACGTTGATACAGTGCACACTTCGCGTCGCCTTTTCCGCCGAGTAGGACAAATGCAGCGAACCGGACCCCTGGACGCGCGCGCATCTCTCGCATGCCATAGTAATGGCGATAAGTGCGAAAAGCTTGTCAGAGAAACAGCGCCTGCCGCGATTTGTTGCGCGAGTATTTTTTCATTCGATAACATCAATGGCAAGTGAAGATTTGTTGCGCGAGTGGAAACATCAATGGACCCAAATCGTTGTCACCGCCCTCTTGTTCACCGCAGGTGTGGCGTGGAACACCGCTTTTGCCGATATCTTCTCGCAAATACCTGTCTTGAAAAACGCGGGCAGTTTGGTATACGCCATCTTCCTCACACTCGTGATCGTCGCCGTCATCAGCCAACTGAATGAGAAACAGTTGACGACAGCTTGACTTACACATTCAAGACCCTCAAAAAAAAATCGCACGAGATATTTGTGCACACATGCGTGTCGTAGCCTCAATTCTCGCTCGTTTTTGGAGCCAAGACGAAGCAGATGTACGACTTGTCCGCACCGAGAGGGTAGTGCACAATCAATGGCTTGTCTTGCGATAGCTTCATTGTGATGATCTGGCGCTCCATTGACTTGAGGAAGAAGCTGAGGTACTGCGCCGAGAAGGCATCCTTGTACACAATTTGGGTATTATCGCTGCCATCATCTGGCGCCGTGGAGTCGGTAGCTGCGCGAATGACGTAATTTTCACTCTCTTCGCCTTCCGCCACGGTGGCAGAGTGAAAGTTGTGAGATTGCGTCGCATCGCCGTGCGAAGCAATCGTAAAAGTCGTACGCAATACCCCCGCGTGCTTATTGGATGGCTCCTTGACCATGAAATCGAGTTGCTGAGCACGCAGCGACATGCTCATCTTGACGATTTGTCGAAGCGTGCCCAAGTCGATCTCGATCGTGTACTTGTACGACATGTCCGTAAGCTGCATGGTTTCGCTGTCATCCACGAGGGTTGGCAGTAAGAAATTCGTGTGGTGACTGTTCGAGAGGGTCTCGTACGCGTTGAGTTGAATGTCGGCCGAACCGCTGTGCTTTTCGAGATCCAATGAGTAATGAGATGGCACATTCTTCAGGATGAGGTTGAGGATGTTCGAGTCGACGCAAAAGTCGACGTCGCCGTCCAAGTTGAACGTCTTCTCGCATATCAAACGCGCCTGAATCATGCACACGTGCTGCGGATCAATGCTATCGATGCACAAGAAATGCGTCTGACGACGAGTGTCAAATGTAATCCGGAAGTTGACACGCGTAAGGATGTTGCCGACCACCTCCACAAGGGTGCGCAGGCCTTGCGTCTGATCAAACGTCACGCGCCACTCGAGAGTATCGCTCAATTTGCGTCGTTTGGCGTCGGCCTCTGGCATCGTTGTGTCTGACATTGAATCGATGCATCGCTAGCGACAGGGATCGCAATTTGACTCGACGGCGTGGAAAGCGGCTCCATCATCTCCTTGAGTTCGTCCATGTGGGTTTGGATGGTGCTCATGTCGGCGCCGACGACCCGCAATGTTGCAAGTTCCTTGCCCTGTTTCACAAAGGCAATGGTGGGCATTGCGCTTACGCGAAATTCGGCCACAAGCGCTTGATTTGCTTCTGCATCGACGTCGACTTCGATGAGTGTCAGGCCACGCGATTCGGCGGCGTCTCGTAAGGCTGTTTTGATGGCCCGACAGGGACCGCACCAGGTGGCCGTGAAGTCGACGACTGCAGTTTCCGACGCGAGCATTCCGGTTTACCTGACGACACGACAAAATATTTTGGAGCAAACCACCGCATCGAGGCGCCCCGTGTTCAACGTGAACGAAGTTGCAAAGTTTCAACTCGCATCATTCGAACTTTGTGACGGGCAAAGTATGCCTAGAGATTTTTTTGATCTGCAAATCTATCTTGCTCCGTCGCGCCACCTCGGTCTCGGGTGCAAAGAAGCCCGTTTGAAGAAGCCCGTCTGATTTGGAGATTTGCGACGAGCACAAGAGGCGGCGCCGACATCGGGGTGGGGCACCGGCGTCGGCCGAAAAAAAAGAAAAAAAAGCTACGCCTCACGACTTGAGGGCCGCGCGCACCCCGCCCAGCACCGTGGCGCCGACGGCGGTGAACGCCACGAGGCGCGGCTGCAGAGCAAAGGCGAACAGCCACCACGCTCACGCCGGGATCCATCCGAGGACGCGCACGTGCGACGGGACCATCGCGGTGCCACCCCCCCCAGTTCTCGAGAACTGGTCACATTTCTTTTACGTTGCTCTTATATACAGGATGACGTTGGGCCACCTCGAAAAGACGATGAATTTCGAGCGCGGCGTCGTCGCGGCCTGGGACGTCAAGGTACGACCGCCGACGCGTCGCACCTGGCGCCCGTCCCTACGCCCGTCGTTGTGCACCGTCGCATGGTTTGCGATCGCCGCCACGTTTGCGGGGCTGTTCGGCTGGTCGTTCGACGCGTGGAGGGCGC
>MDTG01251678.1_pt1 | contig 10029 bp, 9 predicted proteins | sample 811421 | NCBI WGS metagenome assembly MDTG01 (sample SAMN05326645, study PRJNA326480) | marine metagenome | isolation source: seawater | place: Pacific Ocean: South East | collected 2011 | reverse complement strand
TTTGAAACTTTATGTTGGATGTGAAATCTTGGTTTCTCGCCGAAACGATGTTATCCCGATGGTCGAGGGAAATATTTCCGAGGGTGTTTTTCTGCAATAAAGAGTTTATGCTCATAATATAAATGTTAAACTATTAACTATTAACTCATAGGAGACTATTATGTCAAAAAGAGAACTTCAAAAAATCGCCAGAGAAATCAAGCAAATCAAAGCCATGCTGACCGTTACAGGTTATGACCTTTCTTTCGTTAAGAAAGTTGAAAAAATTACAAACTCAAAGTTTATGGGTGCGGAGGACACTGGAGTGGGTCAATTATACTCTTTTGATGTTGGACTAGATGGTTATCTCGAAATAGAGGTCTCATACGAGTCGGAAGATGAATACGGAGAACCACAAGACGACCAAACTTGGTTTGTCGGAAATAGAGAGTACTACTCTGAAAGAGACTTACTTAAATACCTCGGAAAGATTGCTGACGAATATAGAAGATACAGATAAAACAATAGATTTATCTCGATAATCTTTAAAAAGACCTCTATTGTTGAGGTCTTTTTTGCTTCAAGGTATGTTTTGACCATCTTGCAACCTTATGTTTATGTAACTAGGAGGTTCAAATGGCATACAAAGGTGATAGTCCTGGCAAAGCAGTAACTCGATTGAGGATGTGGTCCGTTATTCTTCGTCTTGTTCAAAGATGCGGAGTGCCGTTATATGGGGCAATGGCTTTGGCTGGTGAGGGTGGTGATATCAGTTATCTTAAAGAGTATTTGCCAATCGATCATATTCATGCTGTAGACTTTGATGGAAAAGCACTGAAAAAAGTCTACGACAAATATGGTTGTCAAGTGCATTATGGTGAGGTTGGGGAAGTCGCGAAAAACATTCCTTTCAATATTTGTCATCTTGATTTTTGTGGTAGGCTCAGTGTGGATACCATCTTATCTGTCTACAAAACAAGCAAAGGTATGGTCGGTCCTGGGTTTATGGGCATAACTTTATTGAAAGGTCGTGAAAAAGAAAAGAGTGGGCTTAAAAAAGATCTTTGGGTCGGAGTTTCACGTCAACAAAGGAAAAGTGTTTTGAGAAAATGGCGGAAACAAAGTCGAACGAGAGAAGAATTCAATATGGCTCAACACTTATTAACCTTGAAAGATGGGGAGCACTTTAATCCAAAATACATGATAAAAATGGCTACAGAACATACAATGAAGTTCTTCACCCCCTGTTCTGAACCTTACAAAGTAACTGGAAAACTTCAAGAAAGAAATCCTTGGGGGTACGAGAAAAAAGGGAAACTCGGACCTCTTGCCCTTGGTGGCATTAGAATGTTTGTAATAAGAACAACATTAGATGTTATGTATGAGTTACAAAACCATGATATACCTATTTCTTTTGGATCTTGTTGGAACTATCATTCAAAAACAAAGAAGGATCACGGAACACCTTTTGTAACTTCTATCTTCAGTGTTGGAGTTGAAGTACCCAAAAGAATTGCTTTTGAAGAGTTTAGGTTTGACTCTTTTGATGCTAAGAGGTCAATGAACCAACTCAAAAACATAGTTTGTTCTGCACCAAGAGAAATCCCTGCAGAACACCTAGCAGATTTATTCAAAATAAGTGCCAGAACAATAAGTGCTTGGAGAGCGCATTATACTATGGGTAAGTATTCGTTTGACGAACCTCCTGCTGTTTCTTTCTTTGTGGGGGGTGTAGATGGTTACAAAGCATCTACAAGAACGCAAAAACAAACCTTAAATCATTTTGAAGAGAAGAAAAAAGAATTTTTCGGAGGAGAATGGGTTCCAAGAAAAGAAAGAGCCAAAAAAAGACCAAGAATAACTCGCTTATAGAGTATGTTTTCAAATCTTTGCAACCTTATGTATATGTAACCTGATAAAATATAGGAGAAATGTTATGTCTATTGAATACTTTGGTGCCCCAGTTCGATGCCCTGCTTGTGGTGGTGAGATTGAGTCTTTCGGCGAGTACCTTATTTGTAAAAACAAATACGAATGCCCAGCCCAAGTTGTTGGGCAAATATGCAAGTGGATCGGTGGTATTGGTGTTAAGCACTTTGGTGGAACCACGGTTGATTCTCTTGTTGACCAAGGATACATAAAGTCTATTGGAGACTTATACACCCTAACAAAAGATGATGTTAGAGAAATCGAGATAAATGGTAGGAAGATTGGATCATCTCTTGACCGAGGTTTAGACTCTCTCTATTCCAACATGGAAGTTACTCTTGACCAGTTTCTTGGGTCACTTAATATGGAGATGATCGGCCAAAGCATGATAAGAATGATGATGGATGCTGGGTACGATGATTTGGGTAAGTTCGACCAACTAACTATTGATGAAGTTGCTCGAGTTCCTGGGTTCTCTGAGATTAAAGCAAAGTATTTGATCGATGGGTTTAATGCCCGTAGAAATCTTATAATGGAAATCCTCGCGTCAGGTGTGACGATAGTTAAACCTGAGGTGGTTGAACAAACTGGCAATTCTCTTGCCGGAAAAGTCTTCTGTATCACAGGGGTTCGAGATGCAGGACTCCAACTTGAAATTGAATCTCAAGGTGGTTCTTTCGCTAGAGGTGTGAGTTCTAAGGTTCACTACCTTATTTGTAAAGATACCTCAAGCACTTCTGGTAAAGCCAAGAAGGCTCGTGACTTGGGGATAACCTTACTATCCCTTGGCGATGCTTGGAACCTTGTAAAATAGGGTTCCAAGGCTCGCTAAGAACCTTATAGAATTATAACTATGTGGAGGACACTATGTTGAAGGGAAAAGAACTCACACTCGATGTGCCAAAACACAAAACCAAAGCCAAACCCAAAAAGAAAGAGGCTCCAAAAAGAGGTTGCGAGGATATCACTAACTTCGGGTCTTTAGATTTCGCAATACAGTGGTAGGGTAGATTGGTAGAGGGGGTTTGTAAAAACCTGAAAAAAGTAATATGTAAAGTCTATTATAGGAGAAAATTATGACAAATCATGAAGCGCACAAAATAATTCGAGAATATGTTAAAACTAATGGCCGAGCAATGCTACGCGAAAAACTAAACGCAATCGCTAAGGATTTTCCCGGAAACGAAAACGCCATATTAAATGCCGGACTTATGTTCTTACAAGTTGCCGAAAAGGACCAAAAAGAATAACACTGACATAACTGCCATCTCCTTTATTATTTTGTTTGTGAATGTTGAAAAGCACCCTTTGGCAGTTGGGGTGCTTTTCTTTTACAATAGAGTCCCTATTTCTAAATATATTCTGCAGGAGGTGTTTATGCTAATAGATCCAAGGATGCTCTTTTGGTATTGGTTTCATCAAAGCAAAGAAAACAATAATAAATAATATGTTCAGGTATGTTCTTTTAGATTTAGAACCTTATGTATGTGTAACGGATAAAATAAGGATAAAAACATGAAAGATTCAAAATCAAAATGGTCGAAAAAAGGGAAAATTGTCTATATGGGGGTTCGTCTGGATTCTACATCTGAGAAGAAACTACAAGACTGGTGGAAGAAAGAAGTCGGTCCTCTTCATACTGATGTTAAGTCTCACCATATGACTATTGCATTCAAGCCAACAGCCGACATGTTTGAAAGCCATTGGGAAACCCTCGGAGATTCAGAGGTAGTTTTGAAAGTGAACGGTTATGTGGATGCTCCGCATGTGCAGGCTGTTTCCGTAGAAGATGGGGGTTTAAGTATGAATAAGATCCCGCATGTGACGGTAGCAGTTGGTCCCGGAGGTTCCGCAAAAGACTCTAACGATGCTCTTGAAGACCGTATAGATATATCTGGACCAATCTTAAAGGGGAAACTCATGTTGTTTGGCCGAGGTAAAGAGGTTGTTGGTGACATACCTTGGGAAACACAATAGATAGATTATACCATAACATATAATGTTAACAAGACATAGGAGGATAATTATTATGTCAAACAAAAGAGAGTTAGCGAAACTCGCTAAAGAAATTCGTCAAATCAAAAAGGCTCTTTCAAATAACAATGAGGCGATTTTCCAGTCTATTATGGATGAGTTTGACGGGAGCATTTTTCTAGACGATAGAAGAGATTTTATGGTTGGCGACGATTACCTGAGAATCCCAATTACAACCGGAGGGTTTGAAAGTTCTTATGGAGACCTTGTAGATTTTGCTGAAGAAATCGAAGAAGATTTTAGAGACAGTATTAGAGGAACCCTTAAGAGGTTCGGAAGAGGTTTTACTTACGAGGTCGACCTGCCTTGGATTATTGTGAAAATAAAATAACTGTAACTCTCTAAAAGGGAGACACCTCGGGAAGATTACAGAAGAGTTTTAGAGATATAGATAAACTCAATACATGGTATGTTTGGTATCTTTACAGACCTTATGTATATGTAACCCCTTACTGGAGAAAAACATGCCTGTAAATAACCCTTTGAAAAATAAGATCGTCGCCCTTGCGGAGACCATCGATGAGATGGCTTTTGATGTTTATTTTGAGTTTAAGGAAATAGAAGATTCTTATGATGATCTTCTTGAAGAACTTGAGAAACTTACAGAGTCCATTCTTCCTGATGCGGAAATAGGGCGACTCGATGACGAGGAAAGAGAAGTTCTTGAGGAAAATAAAGAATGGGCTGAGTTAAATGCAAGGTTTGAATACCTTGATGAAAGATACAACATTGCAAAAAGAATCCGAGACATTATCGAAAGGGCAGCGAGTGATATTTCTGACCTAACATAAGACTTTTCTTTTCTTGTTTTATTACGCAGGCTCCTTCGAGAGCCTGTTTTGTTTTTATAGAGGGTACTGTATAAAAGAATAAGGAGAGTTTTATGAACTTAGATATGCTTAAAGCAGCAATGAAACCCTTAGAAGATTTCGGTAAGGACGAAATTGAAATAGAGGTAAATGGTACAATAGTTGTGTTAAAGACACTTCTCCCAGTAGAAGAGGTGTCTTGTCAAAAGTATGCTTCTGGAGTACTAGAACAAATTCGAGAGGAAATTGATATTGAAAACGATCAAATGTCTAGGCATGGCGCTCTTGATTATTTTGACAAGTTTCGTACAGAGGTGATTAGTTATGCAATCATTAAAATTGGGGCACTGGATTTCCGAGGTGTAGAATTTATTGAGACTGGCGAGTTGCTTGATAACGGCAAACCCAAGAAAATAAAGAGGCAACTAGCACTTAGAAACATAATACAAGAATCATGGTCTCGTGCTATGATTACAATTTGTTTTTCAAAGTATGGTGATCTTATTACGAAATTGTCTGAGAAAGCAGAAAAAGTTGCAGAGAAGTCTATTTCCGACTTAGATGCTGAAATTGATCGTATAGCAGTTAAACTTGAAAAACTCAAACAAGAAAAAGACAAAAGGGCACTCGGCGATCCTTCTGTAACCGCAAAACAAATTCAAAACCTTGTTGAAGTTGGTAAAGTTATGGAAGAAGAATTGGATTATGCTGCGAAAGAGGCGGAAAGACTCAAAACTGCTAGAGAATATGAGATTGAGGCAGAAAAAGAGATTGAAAGGTTGAGACAAGAAGAACAAAAGCAAAAAGAAGAAACGAAAAGGAAATCCGTTATCCCTGAAGAGGTTCCTCCCCCAACATCTGGGCCAACCCAAGAAGAACTTATACGGAAAGCCAGAGAACAGTCATCTCAGCAACCTGACAATACCTCTCAAGACCCTTTAAGTTCTGCAACTCCCGTAGGTAGTGTGCAAGGAGTTGAAGCCTACAGATTACCTTCTCAGACTATTTCCGAAAGAGGTCAAAACCAACAAAGAGGGAAAGTAGAACTAGACCGAGACCCAAGAAAATCTTCAATAAACCCAAACTTTAAGCCAAGAAAATGATATGGATCAAGAAGAACTCGTGGAGATTGCGGAAGAAGATCTCCGAAGAGAAGCAGACAAAAGAAGGTTTATCTATTCTGATGTAGAAGATATAATTGTTCACGATTTCTTGACACACACATTAGAGTTAGATGGAAACATAATAGTCTTGCGTTCTTCTTTGCCTAGAGATTATCATGTAATTCAACATTTAGATTTCTTGTCATCAACAAGTTATCTCGCTTGGACTATTGCACATCACATATATTCTATTAATGGGTTTATTGTTTCTTCAAATAAAACGGACAATCATGCTTTTCAAATCTATCACGATTTGATATCAAAGTTTCCTGTGCAATTAACTGAAGTTTTGTTCTACTCATTACAAGGTTTAAGAAACAGAGTATCAAGAGCATTGCGTTTAGTTGAAGCATTTTGCTATGAGGGTTACTCAAGGACATATTGGACCATGGTAAAAGGGGAAAGAGATTGGCGCAACACTTCTGTTGTTTCTCGTGTTTGGCGAGCATACAACATAAACGAGGACATAAAGAAAATAGAAGACGCTGAGTGGGAGCATACAAAGATTATTGCTGGTTCTATGTCTAAAAAAGCATTTGATCAGATAGGGAAGTTTGTTAAAGATGCCAAAAACAAAGAAAAACAAGCAAGGCAAAAAGTCATTGAGGATGCAGTTAATTGGGTCTTTTATGGGGATGACGAACAGAAAAGTAAGAAGAAACAAAAACAAAAAGTTGTTTTGAACGGTAAAGAATATGAAGTGCCTGCCACAAAAGGTGCCCAGTCTGTTGATGAGATGCTTGACGAAATGCGCAAAGTTATGACCGGAGAAAAAGACTTACATGATATGCTTGTAGATGATTATCATGAGGGTATTCGGCAAAGACGAGAACAAATAAGGGCGCAAAGACGAAAGGTGTTGGAAGATGCTATTGCTCGAAGAGCAGAAGAAGAGATTACAGGTGGAACAGTTATCGCGGGATACACCAAAGAGCAACTTGAACAATTAAATATGTCTAGGGAAAAGAAAACTGGTCAAGTTAGAGATGAAAAAGAAGGATACTTGTTTGAAAGGTACTTCAAACCAAAAGTTGTTCCTGGTGTTTTAGGCAAAACTGGCCCAGAAATAGCGACAAAAGAAAATACAAGCAAAGAAAAGAGATCCTTGCAAGACAAGATCTCTTCTAGAGCGCCAACTCTAAGAAAGAATAAATAGTTTATCCTTATTCGATAAGTAAAGAGTAAAAGCATGCCAAGTTATTCAGAAACTATAGATTTGACCGTTGGCTCGGTATCGACAAACCCAGGAGCATTCACGGAGGTTCAAGCAGGGATGGCTGATGCTGCTGCAGGAGGTGTGGCTCGTGGGGTTGGCAGAAGCAAGAAAGTCAATGAGGCTATTGGCAAAATGTTTGAGGTTGGTTTCCAACGTGTAGGTAGGTCTATAAAATCTACTGCAGATGAGATAGACCGAAACACCATTTCCACACAACAAGAAATCTCAAGGTTAAAGAAAGATTTAGAAAGCGAAATTGATACTGAAAGACGGCATGCTATATCTAAAGAAATTAGAGAAGCAAGAAAACTTTTGAAGGAAAAGAATAATGCCCTAGAAAAAAGGATTAACTCAGAGATGGAGGCAGCCGAAAGGCAAATAGCATTATTAGAAAGAGCAGACAAAAGAAGTCAAAAATCTCTTTATGCCAAAGCCGAGATAATAGGGTCTACTCTTACATCTAGTGTTGAAAACATAAGTGGGTCAATTACATCCGGGAGTGTTGACCCTGAAAGCATCGCTACTGGTGTTTCGCAAGGTCTTGCGGGGGTTGGGGATTTCGTTGCTGGTAAGATGGCGCAAGGTGGAATGGGTCAGGCTGCTGCTGCTTTATCTACTGCTGCGACTGCCCTTGCCGGAGCAGCAGCCGGAATTGCTGCTGTGGTTGCGGTTTTTGCTGCTGCTTATGGTCAAACAAAAGAATTAAACGAAGAAATAATGAACACTGTTAGTGGGGTTGATCTTCTTTCCGGTTCAAGCATGCAATTAAACGATGCTTTAAAAGAAGTCCGAACTTCAGCAATGAGTTTGGCATATGCAACAAGAATGGACACAAAAGAAATTATTCAAGCGATGGGGCAGTTCAACCAAGCAGGTTTAACACTTAGGCAATTAGAGGGTTTTGTTGATGGTGCAGGAAGTGCTCTTTCTAAAATGACTGATATTACTCAAAGTGCTATCCTTGCCTCGAAAGGATTAGGAATTGAAGTTGCAGATTTTGCAGGTTTCGCAAAAAACTTCAGAGATATGGGTTCTTCTCTAGTTGATGTGCAGGGTGCTTTTGGTATGATTTCCTCCGGAGCAAGACAAGCAGGTATGAACACAAAAGATTTCTTTACTGCTATCAACGAAGCATCATCTGGAATGGCACTTTATAACTTCAGGGTTGGGGATACAGTGGGGCTGTTTACAGATTTAGTGAAGATTTTAGGAGAAGACCTCGCAAAAGAAAGATTAGGTCTTCAAAAAACTTTTGGACAAATGGGTTTTCAACAAAGATATCAAACAGTATTAACAACAGGTACTGAAAAAACCAGAGGTATCGTTGGGGCAGAAGCAGGCAGACAAGCAGAAGAGTTTGCCACAAAGTTTGCTGATAAAGTTGTTGGTCTTGGGGCGATTGGAGGGGCTGGTGCGATAGATGTAAAAGCACTTGGTAAATTGAATGAAAAAGAATTTCAAGAACTTTATCGGCAAGTTTATGCTGAAGATGAAAAAACCCAAGACTTGGCGAAGCAACAACTTCAAACACTTTATACAATTTCAAAAGGAACTCAAGGAAATGCTTCCGCTTTGGCTGCCTCATTAGGGGGTCTCTCTAGAACAGGAGAGATAGCCATGGAACTTGCTGCTGGTCAAGGTATGCTTGGAGGTAAGTCTTTGGCAGAGGCAGCAGATAATCCTGTTTTAAGGATGTTTTTAGAAGAACAAATGGGTATGAGTGGTGAACAATTAGAACAAAATGTTCGTATTGAGAGGGCTCTTAGAGAAGAGTTTGAAAACATGAAGTTAGCAGGTCTGGTAGAACAAAATGCCGATTTTTATGAGGAACTTGCAAAGGGAACACTTTCTCAAACTGACACTCTTGAGCAAGCAGCGCAAGCAGAATACACCATGCTCGAAAGAATAGGCCAACAAACTTTTATAGAAACCAAGTCTATCGCAGCAACAGTTAAAAATGTCATCGCTATGTTATTAGAAAAGATTTCTTCTTTTATTGAATACATCGCAAGTTGGTTTGGTAAAGACAACGACGACGAAGTAAGATTTGAGGCAATTGCATCGGCTCAAAAACAAATAACTGCACAATACGCAAAAATGGACGAGAAATCTGCAGAAATTGCAAAACTAGAAAAGAATCTAACTGCTGAGAAAGATGTTCAGAAAAGAACTCAAATGGCTGCAGAGATAAAAGCATTAAAAGAAGATCAAAAAGGTTACAAAGAAGAAATCTCTAGGTTGAGAGCAGAAGAAATGATTCTTCAAAGTGGTGGAACAGTACAAGATGCGAAAAAAGGTGCTGCGGGTGCTGCATTTAAAACAAAATATGGCATGACCCCAGAACAGTTTGCTAAAGGATTAAGTCCCTCCGAAAGAATTTCATCCGGGATATCAGGATTTTCTTTAACGGGAGCACCTCAAGGAACTGTGACAATGGCAGAACCTGTGGCACCTTATCCTGGCGCTCCTGTTATTGAAAAGAAACTCAGCGGAGATCAGGTAAAAGACAACTTGCAAAGAAGAATAGCAGAGGGGGATGAAAGCGCAATTGAACAAGCGAAAGAGTTAGGGTTTACATTTAAAGAAACCACAAAAGCATCTACTGCGGAAACAATTAGGAAGTTGGACTACATCGCAGAACAAGACAAAACCTCGGAAAAGAAGTTTGCTAAACCATCTACCGAAGCACTTAAAGATATTGTAAAGATGATGGAGGAGGAAGAAAAGCGAAAAGTTGTTGCTGCCTCCGGATTAGATATGGAACAAGTTAATAGATTGCAGCAAACAAAAGAGGGTCGCGCTGCACTTGCTAGAAAAATAAAAGCGAATACTTCTGCTAGTGATGCTGAAAGAAGAGCAGGACTTGCAGTTCTTGGTGTTGGATCAAGAACTCCTGCAG
>MDTG01227517.1_pt1 | contig 10029 bp, 10 predicted proteins | sample 811421 | NCBI WGS metagenome assembly MDTG01 (sample SAMN05326645, study PRJNA326480) | marine metagenome | isolation source: seawater | place: Pacific Ocean: South East | collected 2011 | reverse complement strand
GATACTTGGAATTGGTACTTTGTTTAAAGGCGGGGAAACTAGTAAAAAATATTCTAATAAATTAATGCAACTTAGAGTATTATTGCAATTTATTGCAATAATTGTACTGGTATCTTTCGCTTATTTTTTTAAGAATTAATTATAACCGCTTAACCATTTTATAAAATTCTCATTTTCAAAATCTATAGAACCAATTATTCTTGCAAATTCAAGACCATCTTTATTTATCAATATTGAAGTTGGTATACCTCTTAATTGTAGTTTTTTTGCCAAAGTTACTGGCGGATCAAAATAAATTCTTAGGTCCTGAATATTTAAATCTTCAAAAAATTTTAATGATTTTTCAGAATTATCCTGTCCGATATTTATAGGAAAAATTTTGAGATTATTTAAATCTTTATTTTTTTGAAGATTGTTCAATGATGGCATCTCCTCTCTACATGGGGCACACCATGTTGCCCAGAAATTTAATAAAATAAGGTTTCCTTTAAAATTTTCTAAATTAACCTCTTTATTATCAACATCTAAAAATGATAATTCGTCATATTTTTTCAATTTTTCATTGATAACAAGATTTTTTAAATCGGAAAATTCACCTGCAAATGAATTAGAAAAGAAAAAAATAAAAATTATTATAAATCTCATGGTAATTGATATAATTAATTACCATGTCAAAAAATAAAAACAACCAAGCAATATGGGGTGTGCGGATTAAAAAAACTACATCTGCTGCATTTCAAAAAATTGGAACCTCAATAGATATAGATAAAAGACTTTATAAAGAAGATATAAAGGTCTCAAAAGTGCATGTGGAAATGCTTTTTAAACAAAAAATTATCTCTTTTAAAATAAAGAACAAAATAATTTATGGGTTAGAAAAAATTGAGACGGAAATAAAAAACAATAAAATCCAATTAAATAAGAAATATGAGGATATCCATATGAATATTGAAAAAAGACTTTTTCAAATAATTGGTGATGAGGCAGGATATATTCATACAGCAAGATCAAGAAATGATCAGGTAATAACAGATTTAAAAATCTGGATTAGGTCTGCAACAAATGAAATAGATCGTAGAATAGAAAAAATTATAAAAAGCACTTTAAAATTAGCTGAAAAAAATATTTATACAATTATGCCAGGATTTACACACCTTAAAAATGCCCAGGCTATTTCTTTTGCTCATTACTTATTAGCTTATATTGAAATGTTTAACAGAGATAAAAAAAGATTTAGAGATAACCTTGTTAGTTTAAATGAAAATCCATTAGGTGTTGCTGCTTTGAGTGGAACCACTTTTAACATTGATAGAAATTATACAACCAAAAAACTTGGTTTTAAGAAACCTACAAATAATTCTATAGATACAGTATCAGATAGAGATTTCGTTTTAGATTTTTTATACAGCGTTTCAGTTTGCTCCATGCACATCTCAAGAATCGCTGAAGAACTAATTATTTGGAACTCTGATGCATATAATTTAATCAGTCTTTCAGACAAAATTGTCACGGGATCATCTATAATGCCACAAAAAAAGAATCCTGATCCACTTGAATATCTAAGAGGTAAAGCTGGAGTTTCTTATGGAAACTTATTTTCAATGCTAACAATATTAAAGGGTTTGCCTTTATCATATTTTAAGGATCTTCAAGATGATAAAGAAATTGTTTTTAAAGCTAATGACACTATTATAGACTGTTTAATAATATTAGACGAATTTATAAAAAATTTTTATCCAAACAAAAAGCAGATGCTGAATCTTGCTAATACCGGACATATAACTGCTACAGATTTGGCAGAATATTTAGCAAAAAACTATTCAATATCTTTTAGAAAAGCTTATGAGAAAACCTCTCAAATTGTAAACTTAGCTGAAAAAAAAAAGAAAAGTCTTTCTCAATTATCATTAGAAGAGTTAAAAATTATAGAACCAAAACTCACAAATGACGTTTTAATGGTCTTTGATTTGGAAAACTCAGTTAAATCAAAAAAGGCTTATGGTGGAACAGCTTTTGAAAATATCAAAAAAATGATAATGAAATATAAAAAACAAAATGATTAAAAATTTAATATTAATCTCGATTTTATGCTTTTTTATGGCCTCATGTGGAAAAAAAGGTGACCCTAAATATGTCGAGCCCGACAAAAATGTGAAAAAAGTTTTTTTCCTTATAATTAAGGTTTAATGAGATATATAAATAAAAAACTTACTATTGAAAATTTGAGCATAGATAATATTGCAAAAAAATATGGAACCCCTACGTATTGTTATTCATTTAAACAGTTTAAGAGTAATATATTAGAATTTAAGAAAAATTTTAAATCACTTTCACCACTAATATGTTTTTCAGTTAAATCAAATACTAATCTTAATTTAATTAAAGAAATTAAAAAATTTGGTTTAGGGGCAGATGTTGTTTCAATGGGTGAATTAATGTTAGCACTTAAAGCAGGAATAGATCCCAAAAAAATTGTATTTTCTGGGGTTGGTAAAAAATCAGATGAAATTAGTTACGCAATAAATAGAAATATATTACTGATAAATGCAGAGTCGGAAAATGAGATTAAAGAAATTGAGAAGATCGCAAAGTCTAAAAAAAGACTTGTTAAAATTGGAATTCGACTAAATCCAAACACAGATGCAAAAACATTAAATCAGATCTCAACCGGAAAAAAAGAAAATAAATTTGGCGTCAATGAAGAAAAATTTTTAGAACTTGTGAAATACTGTAAAAAATCAACAAATATTAAACTTGAATGTTTAAGTGTTCATATCGGGAGCCAAATATTAGATCATAGACCATACGAAAAAATGTTAAGAGTAATAGATAATGTAATAAAAAAAGCTAATTATAAATTTAAGTTTATCGATCTAGGAGGAGGGATGGGAATCTCTTATGGGAAAAATGATAAATTACTTAATTATAAAAGATACAATTTTGCAATAAAAAAAATTTTAAAAAAATATAATTCAAAAATAATTTTTGAACCAGGTAGATCTATTATTGGAAATACTGCCTCTTTAATATCTAAAGTAATTTACGTAAAAAAAAGTGGTAAAAAAAATTTTATAATTTTAGATGTAGCAATGAATGATTTAATACGTCCTGCTCTTTATGGCGCTATTCATAAAATTTTACCCTGTAAAAAGCATAATAAAAAATCAAATAAAACTTATGAATTTGTAGGTCCTGTTTGTGAAAGCACTGACAAATTTTCTAGTATAAAAAATTTCCAGGAATTAAAAGAAAAAGATCTAGTTGTATTGAACGATGTCGGTGCTTATGGAATGTCATTAAGCTCAAATTATAATCTTAGACTTAAACCTTTAGAAATTCTTGTAAAAAACTCAAAAATTAAAGTTATAAGGAAAAGACAAACCTACAAAGACTTATTAAATTCTTAGAGGATGGTGAAAGATTATCTATTTTCATTTTTCTTTTTTTTAGGAATATTAATTATCTCAATAATTTTTTTACCATCATTTTTCATGCCTCAAAAAATTGTAATTATTGGAGGTAAACTCATGGGTTATTGGACCAGTATTTGTCTAAGATTATTTTTATCAACAGAAATTTTGGTAAAAGGGCATGAAAATATTATTAAGAATGAAAAATTTTTTATAGCTTCATCGCATCAATCAATGTTTGAAACTTTTTTTCTCCAAACCATATTTAATTCACCAGTTTTTATCTTAAAAAAAGAATTGTTACTTATCCCAATTTTTGGATGGTACTTAAAAAAAATTGGATCAATATCGATCACAAGGAATAAAATTTCAAGAGACAATTTGGGATTTTTAGACAAAATATTAAAAACTGTTTCAAATTTAGATAGACCAATAATAATCTTTCCTCAAGGAACAAGGGTTTTGCCTTATGAAAGACCACCTTTAAAAAAGGGGGCAGCAAGAATTTATGAAAAACTTAATATTGCCTGTCAGCCGATTGCAATTAATTCTGGTAACGTGTGGCCAAAGAAAGGGATGAAAACTCCCGGACAAACAATTACTGTATCTATATTACCTAAAATAAAAAAAGGTATAGAGTCAAAAGAATTCCTCAAAAAACTCGAAGAAAAAATTTATTCAGAATTAGACTTAATCAATTAGCCTTTCATTGGCATTACCACGTAGATACTATCAAAATCGCTAGGATCTTTTATTAATGCTGGAGACCCTGTATCATTAAAAAATATCTCTATTTTTTCTCCATCTAGCTGTGATGCAACATCAATTAAGTATCTTGAGTTGAAGCTTATTTCTAATTCATGATTAAATTTTACATTAAGAGACTCGTTCCCATCTCCACTATTAGTATTATTAACAGATAGGTTAAGTAAATCTTTTGATAGCTGAAACTTCACACCATCTTTTTTATCTAATGAAACTGAAGCAACACGATCAATTGAACCTAGAAATGACTTAAGATTAGTCTCCATTTTTTTTTGATTATTCTTTGGGATTACTTGTATATAGTTTGGAAATTTACCATCAATCAATTTAGAAATTAAAATACTATTTGTTAACTCAAATTTAATTTTTGATTTTAAATTAGATATTTTTAAATCACCATCATAGTTATCCAATAAAGAGCAAAGTTGAAAGATAGTCTTTTTTGGTAAAATAATTGGATCAAAATTTATTTTCTCATTCAACCTAATTTTTGAAATAGACATTCTATGACTATCTGTTGCAGCTGCGGTAAGATAAATTTTCCCTTCTACCTCTGTTTGATGAAAATATATTCCACTTAAGTAATGCCTTGTCTCATCATTTGATACGGAAAACTTACATTTGTTTAGTAGTTTTAGAAATTGTTTTGAATTTATATTAAATTCATTCTGGGTAAAATTTTCATCAGTTAAAGGAAACTCAGAAGAGTTTATACAATTTAAATTAAATGTTGATTTTTCAGACTCTAATTTAAGCCTATTATCACTATTCATTAATAAACTTATTTTTTTATCAGATGAAAATTTCCTTACAATGTCAAACATTATTGAGGAAGTAGTTGTTGTTTTTCCATCCTCAAAAATTTCGACATTATTAATTTGATGAATAAATATTAAATCTAAATCAGTTGCAGTTATTGTTAATTTTGAATTACTAGCATCTAGTAAAACGTTTGATAATATTGGTAATGTACTCCTTTTTTCTATAACTCCTTGACAATAGCTAAGCGCTTCTTGAAGATCTTTCTGATTGAGGTTAAACTTCATTTTCTTTATCGTACAATATAATATTTTTTAATTTAGTAATATTTTCATTTATTTCTAAATTTTTTTCTTTTAATTTTTCTATTGTTTTTACTGAATGAATTATGGTTGTGTGATCACGATTAGAAAATTCACGACCTATTTCTGGTAAAGATTTAGTGGTTAAAATTTTAGTTAAATAAATTGCTGTCTGTCTTGGTCTTACCAGATATCTTGACCTTCGAGATGATAACATTTCATTTTTACTGATTTTAAAAAATTTGCAAACTACGGTTTGTATCTTATCAATTGTAACATTGTTTTCAGTAAGGTTTAACAAATCTTTCAATATAACTTTTGTTTCCGGTAAACTTGGTTGTTTGTTATAAATTCTAGTGAAAGAAATAATTCTATTTATTGCTCCAATTAATTCTCTTACATTAGATGTTATTTTATTGCTGACAAAATCTAAAATTTCTTTAGAAACACTGATTTTATCTAAATATAGATTTGCAAATTCGCTAAGTTTTTGATCAAGGATTTTCTTTCTTAAATTGTATTCTGGTTTTTGTATATCTATAACTAAACCTCCTGAAAATCTTGATTTTATCCTTTCTTGAATTCTTAATAGTTTATTTGGGGGTCTGTCTGCTGATAGAATTATTTGTGATCCTTTATCTAAAAGTGCATTGAACGTGTGAAAAAATTCTTCCTGCATAGCCTCTTTTCCGTTCATGAATTGAATATCGTCAATTAATAAAACATCTGTATTTCTAAAAAATTCTTTAAATTTAACCATATCATTTGATTTTATAGACTTTACAAATTGATACATAAAACGCTCTGCCGAAATAAACATAACCTTCTGTTTCTTATTCATTTCATATCCAATAGAATTTAATAAATGAGTTTTTCCTAATCCCACACCTCCATAGATATATAGTGGATTATAATAAGCAATATTCTCAGATACTTTTAATGAGGCCTCGTATGCAACTTTGTTACTAGAGCCAATTAAAAAATTTTCAAACCTTTTATTGGGGTCTATACGATTGTATTGAAGATGTGAGTCTTTTATAAATGATACTTTTTCAATATTATTGTTGTTATTTTGATTATTAGAATTTGGAATTATATCATCTTTGTTCTCAATAATTTTAAATTCTATTCTGATAATTTCTTTTTTTTGTTTTTTTATAGTTTGTAAAATTTGGTCTAAATATCTTGAGGTAATCCAATCACGAATAAATCTTGTTGGAACAGCTAATAAAATGTAATTATTAAATTCCTCAAATAAATAAATTTTTTTAATCCAGCTTTCATAAACTTCTTTGCCTAATTTTACTCTCAATTCTGACTGAATTGAAGGCCAATCTAAATTAATTTTGTTAAAATTTTTATTTGTAATTGTTTCGCTCATTTGGAGGAAGCACAGTTACATCTATAATTTTGATTATTGCAACAAATTATTTTCTTCATTTAAAAAAAAAATAAAATCTGGGATTGTGTAAAATTTTTTTAAAAAAAAATATTTGACAAAAAATTTTTATATGCCTTAAAAAAAAATAAAATTTATGATTGAATAAAATATAGAATGTTTTTTTACCAATTCTAAATATTGTAATTTTAAATTATAATTTTATATATGAGGTGTATTCTTCAAGTTGAATCAACTTGAGGTATAGACTATTACAATGAAGCAATTTTTCTTGTCATTCTCGAAACGTTTCTTGATGCGTTTTGTTTTTTTATAATTCCTTTTTTCGCAATTTTCATCAACTCAGAATTCAACTTGGGTAAGAATTTTAAGGCTTCAGATTTTTTTTTATCTTCAATCAGAACGTTCATCTTCTTTAAAGCATTCTTGTATCTACTTTTTCTAACTTTATTAACTTTAGTCTGTTTAGATACTCTTCTTATTCTTTTAATTGCTGATTTTGTATTAGCCATATAAAACGGGTTTATAAATAATTATAAAGTCATGGTCAATAATATATTTTTTATTTTTGGCATATTTTGCAGTAAAAAGTTGATCTATTTGTTTGCGTAATTTTATTAATTATACCTACACAACTTTGTCTTTTACAACTTTTTTTATCTCTTCCATAAGCCTTAAATTTTTTTTGAAATTGACCTATATCACCTTTTATATTTTTAAAATCTCTAATGGTAGATCCTCCCTTTTTTATAGCATCTATTAAAACTTTTTTTGTGTTTTGAATTAATCTTTTACATTCAGACTTTGTTAAATTCTTAGCAGGTCTCGATGGATGAATTTTTGACAAATATAAAATTTCACTGGCATAGATATTTCCTATACCTGAAACAAATTTTTGATCTAATAAAAAACTTTTAATATTTTTATTTTTTTTCTGAAAATATCTTAATAAATAATTTAAACTAAATTTTTTGTTAAAAGGCTCTGGGCCAAAGCTTTTAAACCTTTTTTTTAAATCGTTTTTATTTTCTATTAATTGAAAAAATCCAAATCTTCTAGGATCATTATAAATTAATTTCAAATCTTTAAAAAAAAATTCAACATGATTATGTTTTTTTGGTATTATAGGGGAATGATAAAAACTTGAATTTGTAAATAAACTTTTTTTTTTATTATTGACTATATGAATCGTGCCTGACATTCCTAAATGTACTATACAATAACTTTTATTTTCAAACTCAATTATTAAGTACTTTGAAAATCTACCTATTTTCACAATAAATTTACTTTTTAATTTGTCCTCAAAGGACGATTTTAATTTAAATCGTAAGTTTCTATTTCTAACTAAAACTTTATTGATTTTTTTACCTATTATATTTTTTGACAATGATTGTCGCACAATTTCTACTTCTGGTAATTCTGGCATTTGACATTATATTAATGAATAATTAATAAAAAATGCAACAATATCTTCAAAATAGAGAGGGATTAGTCCAAGACGTATTTAATCAGGTTTTTGACAAATATGATTTAATGAATGATTTTATGTCATTTGGTATTCATAGATTATGGAAAAGAAATTTGATCAACTTGATGAATCCCTCAAAAAATAAAAGTCTTATAGACGTAGCTTGTGGAACAGGCGATATAGCTAAACTTTATCTGAATAGTACTGATAACAGTAATCATATAACCTGTGTTGACCCAAATAAAGGAATGATATCTAAAGGAAAGAGAAAATTACAAAATTACAGGAATATCGACTGGATTGTTTCAGGTGCAGAGAAATTACCTTTTAAAAAAAACTCATTTGATTTTTATACAATAAGCTTCGGATTAAGAAATACTAAAGATTTAGATAAAACTTTATCTGAAGCCTATAGAGTATTAAAGACTGGAGGAAGATTTTTATGTTTAGAATTTTCTAAAATACAAAATGGAAATCTTAAATTTATCTATAAGCAATATTCAAAATTAATTCCTTTAATTGGTAAATATATTGTTGGAAAAAAAGAACCTTATGAGTATTTAATCAAGAGTATTGAGGAATTTGTAAATCAAGAAGAACTTTTAGATTTGATGGTGAAAAATAAATTTCAAAAATGTGGTTATAAAAACTTATCTAATGGCATAGTTTCAATACATAGTGGTTGGAAAATTTAATGATAAAAAAACTGATAATACTTTTAAAGCTTGGTAGAAAAGTAGCCAAATCAAATATTTTAGATATCATCTCAAAATTTCAAAAACCACCCTTGGTAGTTGTAATTCTTTTTAAATTATTATCTCTATCCATTTCTTACAAAAAAAAGGTAAATGTCAATAAAAGTGAGGGCGAACTCTTATCTGACACATTAGAGTCAATGGGTACAACATTTATTAAATTAGGACAGTTTTTAGCTACTCGACCAGATATTATTGGTGAGGAGCTTTCAGAACAACTTGAAAATCTTCAAGACAAGCTTCCGCCATTCAGTTTAACTCAAGCAAAAGAAATTATTAAAAAGGACTTGGGTGAAAACTACAAATCAATAGTAAATTTAAGTGAACCAGTGGCAGCAGCATCTATAGCACAAGTTCATAAAGCTAAGATTAACGATAATGGAACAATAAAAGATGTTGCAATTAAAATTTTACGTCCAAATATTAAAAAAATTTTCAATGATGAGATCGATGCAATGATACTATTTGCATTTCTTATAGAGTCTTTTGCAAAAAAAACTAAAAGATTAAAATTAGTTGAGGTTGTCTTTTTATTAAAAGAGATAACAAATCTTGAAATGGATCTTAGATTTGAAGCAGCAGCAGCCAATGAATACGCTGAGAATACAAGGAATGATGTTGGATTCAGAGTTCCACAGATTTATTGGAATTTTACGAGTGAAAATGTAATGACACTTGATTGGGTAGATGGAATTTCTGTTAGAGAAACGCAAGAGCTTAAAAAAAGAAATTTGAATACTGATAAGATCGCAAATGATATTATTCAACATTTTCTAAGACATGCGGTAAGAGACGGTTTTTTTCATGCAGATATGCATCAAGGAAATATATTTATAGATAATAACGGTTATATTGTTCCGATTGATTTTGGAATCATGGGAAGACTTGATAAAATAAGTAAGAGATTTTTAGCAGAAATATTATTTGGTTTTATTCAAAGAGATTACCGGAAAGTTGCTGAGGTGCATTTAGCAGCCGGTCTTGTTCCAAAAAAAGTTCCAATAGATGACCTTGCTCAAGCCTTGAGATCTATTGGGGAGCCAATATTTGGTCAATCAGTTAAAGATATCTCTGGTGGAAAGTTGTTAAAACAATTATTTGATGTTACCGAAAAATTTAATATGCAAACTCAGCCTCAATTATTAATGTTACAAAAAACAATGGTTGTTGT
>MDTG01092423.1_pt1 | contig 10029 bp, 5 predicted proteins | sample 811421 | NCBI WGS metagenome assembly MDTG01 (sample SAMN05326645, study PRJNA326480) | marine metagenome | isolation source: seawater | place: Pacific Ocean: South East | collected 2011 | reverse complement strand
TTCCAACAGCCAATTGATTGTCAGTTGATCTGGCTCACATATTCCCGTTTTTGCACTGCATTCCGTCGCCATATTGCATAATGTCGCTCTTTCATCCATGGATAAAGAAGCAAGGCCAGCACCACCAAATTCCATTGAACGATCGAGAGTATCAGAGTGCTTGGCATAGTGCCATAGTATGTGTAAAATAACATCCTTTGCAGTACAGCCGGGATTCAACGAACCGATTAATTCGAAACGAATACTTTCTGGAACTTTTACGAATGCAAATTGATTGTGTACAAGATTCGCGTATTCAGTTGATCCTACACCATAAGTAAGGGCGTTAGACGCTCCGCCCATGCATGTATGGCTGTCAGTGGCTTGGATGAAATCTCCAACATCAATGAATTCTTCTCGTGCCACCTGATGGCATATCCCCGGGCTCACCCCATTCTTTGCAGAATAGTCCCTAACTCCCGTATGACGTTGAAATACGACTTGCAAATCACGTAAGATCTGAATTTTGTCAGTGAACGCTCCGAATCTTGGAACACCTGGTGCATAGAGCAAATGATCCTCAAAAACAGCAAATTTTGGGGGGTTTGGTAAGGAATAATTTTCTCCATATTCATCTTTCAGGAAATTATGGACTTGAGCTGTTGTGAACTCATGACTGTATCCCCCATCTACCGTTGCGAGTACAGCATCGCCTGGCGATACGTAACACGGAGCGGAACCTCTTCCGATCAATTTGTTAGATATGATTTTCTCAGCCATAGTCATAGGCTTTTGATTAGTTGATATGGCAGGTAGGACTACACCCCCCGCATCCAATTTTTTTGCGAATGGCAGAATCCCTCCATTTTCCAGAATAAGTCGAGTCACAGGATCATATCTTTCTGTAAATTCTGATAGGGGTATGACTTCACCACCTTGTAATCTTTCCAACATTGCATGATTACCCATTACCTGGCCAAGATTGATGTTATTGCGCTCGTGTATGGGGGCAAATGAAGCGGCAATCACTATTCGGATTCCAGACCACCTCTCGCATTGTGGAGCCGTTTCACGGCTGCTGCCAGTTCCCTTTCTATGACCGCTCACAATCACCTCAAAACCACCTTCTTTCAGTGCACCTTGACGAAATACTCTCTCACCCTCATGAAGTAAACCCGCGTAAGCATTCTCCGCAATCACAGCAGGTTCGTGATCGAAACAAACCCATGCAGGAGTCATTACATCAGTATTGATATCATCCATCAAATCTGCAACGTCTAGATCTTTCATTTTGAGATCAAGGCCATCGTACAGCTGTGCCTTGATGAGTGAAGGATCCTTTGTTAGGAACAGAACACGCCCATTTTTGGACAGAGTTATTTCACTCGGAGGCCATTCTCCCATCGTTCTCCCCAATACCAATCAGGAGGCCCAAGGTTATGATGCCAACGGCAAAAATGTAAATTGCAGTGCATTTATTCGTAAAGTGATATATTTAAATAATATGACTATTGGAGATTATAATACCTTCTCTTTTGATGGTAATGAAAGGTGATATATAATGTCTGATTATTTGGTCGAAGATACCGTAAAATGCACTGAATGCAGCAGTCGAAACCTCACCCGAGATGAAACTCGTGGTGAAGTGGTATGTGACGATTGTGGACTAGTCCTAGAGGACAAAGTAATCGACCAAGGCGCAGAGTGGCGTGTTTTCAGCCCTGAACAAGGGGATCAGCGAGCACGTACTGGAGCCCCAATGACCGTCATGCTACATGACAAGGGTCTCTCTACCGACATTGACTGGCAAAACAAGGATTACTCTGGTAAGACAATTTCTAGCAGATACAGGTCTCAGTTTTACAGAATGAGGAAGTGGCAAAAGAGATCCCGGGTCTCTAACGCAACAGAGCGAAATCTTGCGATGGCCCTTGCAGAACTAGATAGAATGGCCAGTAGGTTAGATTTGCCGAAAACAATTCGTGAAACTGCAGCAGTGAATTACAAGAAAGCCGTAGAAAAGAGATTGATCCGCGGACGTTCGATCGAAGGAGTCGCTGCAGCGTCGTTGTATGCAGCATGCCGGCAGTGTAACAACCCGAGAACATTAGATGAAATTGGCGAAGCTAGCCGAACTGGCCGAAAGGAGATAGGAAGGACGTACAGATTCATGGTCCGCGAACTAAAAATGAAAATCCCCCCAACCAAGCCAGAAGACTATATTCCAAGATTCTGTTCAGGCTTAGATCTCGATGCAGAAGTTCAGTCCAAAGCATACGAACTCATTGCCAAAGCCCAAGAAAAAGAGTTGACGAGTGGTCGCGGCCCCACTGGAATCGCGGCATCTATAATTTACATCTCAAGCGTGCTCTGTGGCAAACGCCGCACCCAACGAGAAGTTGCAGAGGTCGCTGGTGTCACAGAAGTCACAATTCGTAATAGATACAAGGAATTAATCCAGAATCTGAATATCGAATTAGAAATATGAATTCTGGTGCTAAGATGCACCGCAGAGATTCACGACCACTCATCTTTGAGATAGTCGGAAATCAGATCCATGAAGCTATTGAGGCCGCATGGTCATCTGTTACCATACACGATCCCATACATGAATTACCAGATTTCCCTGCCCTTAGGCCGACAAACCCCTCCAAACTGACTCAACAGGCAGCAGGATTACACGCAGCCAATCGAAAGGGTTTCGACATTCGACTTGAGAATGTTATAGAGATGACGTATCGTCCTATTCCAGGCTTATTCGATCATGAAGAGAGGCTGGAAGAATGGCTCCACAAGAATGCTCATGAGATTGCAGATCAGATATCGATAATGACGGCCATCGACTGGCTTAATTCGGCATTGGATGAAATCCACCCAGATACAGATCGCTGGTATCTCGGTTATACCTCATTCGTCGGCCGGACCATACAAGGGTCATTCGCAGCGACTGAGAAGCCTAATTCGATACTCGCGATGGTCTTTGGAAGCATGGATATACCAAATCACGGTGAAAGGATACCACATCCGCGAGGGGTACTCGCGGTGAATTCTCTTCTGGAATCCATGGACAACCCACAATCTATGGCAGCTGTCAATTCATGGCTTCCCGCTCTGGCAATGTATCCCGCGGCCGCATATAGACTTCAAATAGCTAGGAGGGCAATGGAAGCCATAATCCGGTATCCAGAATCCAATTGCTCTGGATGCTTGGACGCCTTGATACAGATTTCAACGCATGATCCTGAATCTGCAAGACTAGCACTGATGACCATCTCTGAATCAGGAAATCGCTCTATAATCCATTTACTCGCTGATCGCCTTGATTCCTTATCTGGAAGAATGCCATATCTAGCGTTAGAGATACATGACAAGCTTGTAGTCACTGATGACACTTCTTTGATCACCATACTTTCCAATACTCTCGCTTCCCTATGCGCGCAGAGGCCTGAAGAATATCCTGCTCGTGCAGCCTATCTCATTTCCATTGGAAATGACCGCACGATTAGAAGATTGATCGAATCTGGCTTCAGAACATATCTGGATCGTGACCCAGGAGATGAACAGGGTCTATTGAGCCATGCATGGACTAGTGGCGGCGATCTCGTCAAAACACGCCTCATGGGACTAATTTCTGAGCAGCGAAAGATATCTATGGAGGCTTTTGAAGCTACACTAAGGCGAATTGGCGAAACATCGGATAGCGAAGCAACTTTGCTACGGAAAGAGATTATGAACAGAGAAGGCGTATGATTTCACGAGCATCCAGTCGTAGATCCGCATGCATTGCATTTCAGGCATGTTCCGTTCCTAACCATCTGGCTGCTTCCGCAATCATCACAAATATCTCCTGTAAAACCGCGTTCCCGAGCTAACCTCCTTGTCTTCGTTATTTCATCTTCAAATGGCTCGGTCGTTGAGGATGTAAGAGTCATCTGAACTTCGCGCTTCTCTCCTTGATGTCGAAGAAGACCGTCATCTGTTGGAACAGGCCGACTTATTGAGGTCGCTTCAAGATCTTCTTCAGAAACATGCGCTAGATCGTTTCTTCCAAGATATTCAATTGCCAACTCTCTGAAGATATAGTCTACGATACTCGTTGACATTCTCACTCTTCCGGATCCACCAACAACCATGCCGCTGGGTTCGAACTTTTGGAATGTGAATGACTTTACGAATGCATCGAGAGGAACTCCGTACTGAAGACCAATGGACACCGCAATTGCAAATTGATTCAACATAGACCTCCATGCCGCCCCTTCCTTCGAGGTCGTTATCATGATCTCTCCGAGCCTGCCATCTTCATATTCGCTTGAAGTTAGGTATACTGTGTGTCCACCAACTCTCGACTTTGTGGTCCGTGAATCTCTCACATCTGGCATGGCTTTTCTCGTTGCGATGAAACTCTGCACAAGATTCTCCGCTATTGGCTGAGCTAAGTCATCAGGTACCGGTATAATTTTTACAGCCTCCTTAACCATCTCATCGACAGTGCCGGACTCATCCTCATCCTCTAGAATCGAGGTGTCTACGATCTGACTCATCAGCGGCTGTGAGAGTTTACTGCCGTCCCTGTACACCGCACAAGCTTTGTTCATGGTGCTGTGACTGAGCTCATATGCTTCCCGTATATCATCGATTGAAGCGTCTCCTGACATGTTTATTGTCTTTGAAATAGCTCCTGATATGAATGGTTGCGCAGCTGCCATCATGAGTACGTGAGCCTGCCAATCAATAGAGCGCTTCCCATGTTTACCACAAGGCGTAGCACAGTCAAAGACTGCCAAATGCTCATCCTTTAAACCAGGTGCACCCTCTATGCTACCATATCCAAAGACCACATCATTTGCCTGTTCTATTTCATCCGTTGAAAGTCCAATATGGGATAGTGTGTCGAAGAAAACATCTCCGCATTCTTCTTTCGTGAGTCCTAGTATTGTTGTGCAGAAGTCCGTCCCAAGAACCGATGGAGAGAAAGCAGATCGAATATCAAACACATCTGGCATCGAGGATTCAATTTTATCGATAACCTCCTCTGTGAAACCCTTCTTTTGCAAGAGATCAGCATCTAACCCAGGGCATCCTGAAAGGCGGCCAGTACCCATGATATGCTCAACGATGGAGGTGACATCTACCTCGGAATAACCAAGTCGCTTCAAAGCGCTCGGAACTCCTTTGTTGATGATACGAAGGGTGCCGCCACCCGCTAACTGTTTGTACTGAACGAGTGAGAATTGAGGCTCGACACCGGTTGTGTCCGCAGCCATCACAAGGCCAATTGTTCCAGTAGGAGCAATTACAGTTGTCTGAGCGTTCCTGTACCCATATTCTTCACCACCCTGGACAGCTCTATCCCACGCCGACTTCGCTGCATCTAGCAGATCGCCCGGGCAACGCTTTGCATCAATCCCCATGGGGGTTATTGTGAGCCCTTCATATTCGCTGCCTTTGCTGTCGTAGGCAGCCCTTCTGTGATTTCGCATCACACGTAGCATGTGTTCTGCGTTCTCTTCGTAATTCGGGAATGGCCCGAGAGTGCCTGCGAGTTCGGCTGAGGTTGCATACGACTCTCCACACATGATCGATGTTAGAGCGCCGCACACGGCATATGCTCGCTCATCTGCATAAGGGAGACCCATGTGCATCAACAAAGAGCCAAGGTTACAGTACCCGAGTCCCAGAGTCCTATATTCGTATGATTTTCTAGCTATTTGTTCAGAGGGGAATTGCGCCATCAATACGCTTACTTCGAGTGTAATGGTCCAAAGCCTGACACTGTGCTGGAATGAAGCGATATCGAATTTTTGTGCCCCAGTATCGAAATAGTGTAGAAGATTTATGCTGGCAAGGTTGCAAGCTGTATCATCCAGGAACATATACTCTGAGCATGGGTTAGATCCATTGATCCGCCCGCCTTCAGGGCAGGTGTGCCATTCGTTTATGGTTGTATCAAATTGAACACCTGGATCAGCGCAGGCCCATGCTGTATACGCTACCTTGTTCCACAATTCCTTCGCTGGCATAGACCGGCAAGGAGATGGCTCGCGTCCTTCATTACTTGCGCTCTTCAGCTCGGTTCTGTGATACAGGTTCCATGTACCATCGTTCTCCAAGGCATCCATGAATGAATTAGGAACTCGAACGGAATTGTTTGAGTTCTGTCCAGAAACGGTCCCGTACCCTTCTCCTTGCCAATCAGTATCCATCGTTTCAAATTGTATAGATTTCCAACCCAAAGCAGCGAGATCGAGGAAGCGCTTAACATGTGAATTTGGAACATGGTTTCTAAGGGCCTTCGCTGCTGCTTTTTTGAGAGCTGAATTATCATTTACATCCAATTTATCCCCCTTGCCATCATAGCTCCATATCGCCTCCATTATTGCATTCGCATGCCTTTGAAGTAGATTGGAACCAATAACCAGAGCGGAAACTTTCTCCTCCTCAGAAAGCTTCCAGTCGATGTATTCCTCTATATCTGGGTGATCTAGATCGAGCGTTACCATCTTCGCAGCCCTCCGCGTCGTACCTCCAGATTTTATAGCACCCGCAGCCCTGTCACCGATTTTGAGGAAGGAGAGTAGACCACTCGATGTTCCTCCTCCGGAAAGAGGTTCACCGGAACCCCGAATATTTGAGAAGTTAGAGCCTGTTCCTGAACCATATTTGAAAAGAAGGGCCTCGCGATTCCAAAGCCCCATGATAGAATCATTACCTCCGACTAACGAATCGGACACGGACTGAATGAAACAAGCATGGGGTTGGGGATGCTCGTATGCGTTTGTTGAGGTCATCAGCTCCCCTGAAGTTGGATCGATGTATCGATGACCTTGAGCAGGCCCCTCGATACCATATGCCCAGTGAAGGCCGGTGTTGAACCACTGGGGGCTGTTTGGCGCCGAACGCTGACTTGCGATTAGGAAGCACATCTCGTCAAAGTAAGCCCTAGCATCTGCCTCAGCCTCGAAATATCCGTGTTTCCAGCCCCAGTAGGTCCATGTTCCGGCCAACCTTCGGAACAATTCTCTCCCATGACTCTCTCCTATGTATCTTTGATTTGGCTCAAGCGTCTGCAACTTTTCATGATCTGGCTCACTTCGTTGAAGCCACTCTGGTACGCCTTTTTCTGCTACCTTTCGTAAAATAGCCGGAACTCCTGCCTTGCGGAGGTACTTTTGTGCTAGTACCTTGCCTGGGACCCCCGAATAACCAGATGGCAGTCGCACATCATCTATACGATGAGCCAGGGAACCGTCTGCATTTCTTATTTCGACATCCATCTCAATCCATTCAAATTGATCGAATGGGTCCTCGCCGAGCGTTGTGAAACGACGTTCTATGACTAGACCTGTTCCGATTGACCCGTCTGAATGCGCTCCTCCTTCCTCAGTTCTTGTTTGCATGGTATCAACTACTCCTCGCACTCGCCCCGAAAATTCAGAGCGAGGGATTCAGCATCGACACTGGGGGGTGTTTAATGGTTCTCTAGGAGAATCTCCAAGATACGACAATACGACTCATGATTGGAGTATCAGCAGACACCTCTTTACCTAATTTAGGATTCAAAATCAAGCTCCCAAGTGAGGTCTAAACCACCACGAGTCAGCATAATTCCGACAGAACACAAGGACTCATGGGATCGGTGTATGATCCTCTCAATGAGGGTCTTGGGGACGTCTCCTTTGATTACATAAACAAAATGCACCTTCTCGAAAACCCTTGGAGAGTTTTCAGATCTGACAGAGTCAATATCGATGCGAGCCTCTCTGAGGCCTGCACGTCTTTCTTTGAGCCCACCAATAACATCAATGAGTGAGCATGTTGCGTGTGCATGGAGAACCATCTCCATAGGGCTAGGCGAAGAATCGTCATAGATAGAGAACTCTTTACCTCCCCCAGTCTTACCTTCAAACCCGTCTCCTTTCCACCGCACCATGCCCTGCATGTGTGAACCTCAACGAAGCCCTATCATGAGGGTTGGCTTCATGAGGGAGTCACTGGCCAGTGAGATTGAGGGAAGAGCATGGGGACACAAATTGAGAAAAAAGGACAGACCATCTTCGTGCCTGAAGACCCGATAATCCACTACATCGAGGGCGATGGAATAGGCGTAGACATAAGTCCAGTAATGATGCAGGTAGTTGACAAGGCCGTAGAAAAGGCATATTCGGATAAAAGGAAGATCACTTGGAAAGAGGTTTTAGCCGGGCAGAAAGCCTTTGACAAAACAGGAGAGTGGCTGCCTGAAGCAACACTCAACTCCATGAGAAACGGACTAGTTTCGATAAAGGGACCTTTGACCACTCCTGTAGGCGGCGGAATCAGAAGTCTGAATGTGGCACTTCGTCAAAAACTGGATCTGTACGCTTGTGTAAGGCCCGTTCGCTGGTATTCTGGAACGCCCAGCCCTGTAAGAGATCCAGCCGCAGTTGATATGATCATCTTCAGAGAGAACAGTGAAGATGTATACGCAGGAATCGAATGGGAAGCCGAAAGCGAGGGAGCAAAGAAGGTGATTAATTTTCTTGAGACTGAGATGGGCGTGACTAAGATTAGATTCCCAGGAACATCAGGTATAGGCATCAAACCAGTCAGCAAAGAAGGCACGGCAAGAATTGTTCGAGCAGCAATCAACCATGCTATTTCTGAGGATAAGCCAAGTGTAACACTCGTGCACAAGGGAAATATAATGAAATTTACAGAGGGAGGATTCAGAGATTGGGGCTACAAAATTGCGCGCGAGGAGTTTGGGGCAAAGGAGCTTGATGGCGGTCCTTGGTGCATTCTCAACAACCCCAAAAATGGTAATCAAATTATAATCAAAGATGTTATCGCCGACGCAATGCTTCAGCAGGTTCTAACAAGGCCACGAGAATACAGCGTCCTTACGACAATGAATCTCAATGGAGACTATATTTCTGACGCTCTCGCTGCTCAAGTCGGGGGTATAGGAATCGCGCCCGGTGCGAATATCAACTATGAATCCGGCATAGCCATTTTTGAGGCGACTCACGGAACAGCGCCGAAATATACAGGACAAGATAAAGTAAATCCAGGGTCACTAATACTATCAGCAGAGATGATGCTACGTCACATGGGTTGGTTCGAAGCTGCTGATTTGATTGTCAAGGGAATGGAAGGAGCCATCTCTGCAAAGACAGTCACCTATGATTTCGAACGACTTATGGACGACGCCACTCTATTATCATGCAGTGATTTCGGCAAAGCAGTCACACATCACATGTGATCGATGTACATGAAAGAAAAAAATTAGGGGACCGAGGCCGCGTTCAGCGACCTCGGTCCTTTACGTCTGTCAGTAATCAGCTAGACTATCCGATTATTCGGCGTCCATTGTTGCTGCGTACCAGACCATCATACCGAACGCGGTCTTGTTGACCAAGTCGGCGATGTTGTAGATGATGTTCATGTCATCGGCATTGAAGCCGCTGATCATGTCGTTACCCATCATGTAGCCGATTGGGTAAATTGCCCATCCGACTGTAACGATCCATCGCATTGATGTGAATGCGAACTGGACACCGTCGCTACCAGAAGCAGATGCTTCCTTGACGTCTCCTTGCCAGAGGGCATAGAGGATGTAACCCCATCCTGCCATTCCAATGATCCACCATACTGTTGCACCTAGATCGACTACTGAGTCCATAGCTCCAGACTCTCCGAAGAACCCTGCTACTAGCATCACGAGTGATGCAACCATTAGGTTCCTGAACATTGCAAATGTCGCGGCTCCGATAGCTGCCATGATCAGGTAGAACTCTACTACCTGCAGTGGCACGGTGATCAGCCAGTCGATGTATCTGTAGACAAGTGGTGATCCACCGCCATCCATAACTGCGACTTCGCGCATGTATGTGTAGTGGTACCATGCAACACCAGTGACCAATGCGGCCACTGTCATCGATGTCTTCCACTTGTCAGGCACATTTTGCCTTTCTACTAGGAAGAATACAGTCGAGGCTAGCATCATTGCTGTTGCTATCCAGAAGCTGATTCCCACCCAGTCATTTTCTGCAAGTATCTGAGTCTCAGCGG
>MDTG01075191.1_pt1 | contig 10029 bp, 11 predicted proteins | sample 811421 | NCBI WGS metagenome assembly MDTG01 (sample SAMN05326645, study PRJNA326480) | marine metagenome | isolation source: seawater | place: Pacific Ocean: South East | collected 2011 | reverse complement strand
TGCTTGTGAGTCCTTGGGGGAAGGTCACCGAGGTCAGACCCGTGCACCCATCGAACGCACCCTCTCCGATGGTCTTGACACCGGCCGTGAGGACGACCTTTTGAATATCGGTGCGGTCCTTTAATTCGGATTCCCGAATGTCCCGGTCAAACACCCAAACCTCGGGCCCGCTTTTGGCCCATTTGCGTGCTGCAATACGTCCTTCCAAAGTCGAAAGCTTTGCTTCGGCGACAGTAAAGTGGCGAAACATTGGCTATTGGAGACTTGTTTAAATACTGACAAATCCTATATAAGTGTGTCTCCAACACTAAATGGCGACTCGTCGGCAATGGTTGGAGAAGGGCTATGTCATCTGCCGCAATGCCATTGATGTCGAGGCAGCCGCCAAAGATGTCTGTGCCCTGTTTCCACGCGGGTCAGCAGACCCCATTCGCGACTTTGGCAACGACGGTTCTGGCGAATTTCCGTCGGTCTATTCGAGCCTGAACATGATGACCGTACACCCGTTTTTGCTGCGCGTGGCACGCGAATGTCTGGGCACCCACGACATTGTGTTGACGCAATCGGTGGCATGGGCCAAATACGGGCAGACCGCGGACGGGTCGGAACAAGACAACGATGACCAGCGTATACATATGGACTTTGGCAACCACTATTGGGGCGAACCACCGACAGTGCCGGACATGATAGCAGCTATCGTCTACTACTCGGACACGTCCAACACGGGCGGCGGTACTGCCGTGGTCCCACAGCTCGGACCAGACGACCCCGTGTATCAACGGCCATACCGGCATATGCCCGGCCTATGTGGAATCCCATTTGTCAACAATCGTACAGCAGCGGAAAAAGTCATGGCCGAGCTCTCACCGTCCTCGTCGGAGATACGCGAGACGTGTTATGCGCGCGAAGAGGTTTGCGGGTTTAAGCCGGGGGACGTATTATTTTACCGCATGACGACGTGGCATCGCGGCACACCTGTGCGCAGCGGCGAGGTGCGTTACGTACACAATTTGGCATGGCGTCGCAAAGACGCGGAGGGCATACAGCAATGGAACCGCGGGTATACACGGGCACTGTACGCCTTGCCCATGCAGTCTGCCATTTCGACAATGGCGCCCGACCAACTCGAGACGTTGGGATTTCCGAGCCCGACGTCGCCAAAGTGGTTGCGGGACACGTTTTGCGCCGCTGTGCGTGCACGCTACGAATGGGCCGGGTTTCGCCTGGACGAATACGTGCAGACAACCGCGGCGCCACCGCCGGTACCGCCCTACTGGCCATTTTCACACTGGACCATGACAGACGCGGACGCCAACGCGTTGCGTACGCGTATCTTTGTGGCGGCCCAGCAGTGTGACGTGTGTGTGACACTCTTGTCAGCAGATTGGCGTTACAAGATGGAGTGTTGTGTTGGCCCCCTGTACCTGGAGGCAGAGTGTCACTTTTTCACGACGGCGGATGGCGTCATTGTAGATATCAATCTACTGGACGGGGACCGGCGCGAGTGGTGGCGGATCGTACACAACATGACCGCCATCATGGACGGCAAATGCCCGTCGGAACCCGCCGAACATCGGCCTGTGCCCAAAACACCGCCGGGGATCCTGACCGTGTTGCATTTGAAAAACATTGACTTGGTGGGTACAGACGTCTTTTATTTGGCCGGTATGGACACGCCGGCCGAGCTGATTGTACCCTTTCTGTGGCACGAAGACCCCAAAGTGGTGTACGCGGGCGCCCTGCGACTACAACATTCGGCCACACTGCCGGACGACTGCAGCGCGCTCAAATGGTGGACCATGAAACCCGTCACCGGGTACTTGGAACGCAACATTGCGGACATTTGCCGAGGCCTGTTGGCCTCCAATTCGCGCCTATGAGGTCAGACGGAACGGCTGCCGCGCGTAGTCGACCAGTGTCAAGCGGCGGTAACTCGGCGAAAAGTGTGACGGTGTCAACTTGCCGGGCATCAATTGTTCGAGCGGCACGAGTCCCAGAATGCCGAGGACGGCACCGGCACAAAACCCGGCGCGGTATTTGATGCTCATGTAGCGGCGGCGGGTCAGAAGGCGTCTCGTTCTTTCGACGGCGTCGGACACGCGCCGGTCAAAGCCGCGTGGACGCGCACATTGAAGTGGCCGACACGCGACGTGTCGATACTGGGACAAAAACACGGTCAGAGGTACACATCTACCGTCTGAAAACACGTAGACGTCGGCGCGTTCGCCCCGTCTGACGTGAAATACGATGCCCACATGTGTCCACAGTTCGTCGTACAGCAAAACGTTGGGATTTTCGTGCGCGACCAGCAAGAGGTCTCCGGTGCGCAACATCACTTCGGGCTCTTCGTCGACCAGCAATGCTCGCCGCACCGAGGTATTGTGGAGGCGCGGACGTGAACCCAGAATACCCATGTACAGGGGCCTGGCAGCATTTTATACTAATCCCTGTTACCGGCGTAAAGATTCCCGGCTTCACATATATAACGAATACTTTATTTCTTTGTACCGACCAGTCAGATGACGGACAACATGAGCCAGACGTACAAAGTTGTCATTGTCGGCGATGCGGCCACCGGCAAAACGTCTATTCTAAACCGCTACATCAGCGGCAACTTTGACGCGCGACAACCCACCACGATTGGCGTCGAGTTTTGTCACAAGCACGTCAACCGTGACACAAAATTGACCTTTTGGGACACGGCGGGGCAGGAGCGATATCAATCTATCATGAGTACCTTTTACAGAGGCGCGCACGCCATCATGTTTGTGTACGACATGTCGAACCGCGACTCTTTTCTACACTTGGAACAGTGGTGGCGCGAGTACCATGCCTTTGGCAACACGGCCAAGTCGGTGGCCATGCTTGTTGGTAGTAAGTCCGATTTGCCAGACCGCCGGGTGTCGGCCGAGGAGGCGCGCGCTTGGGCAGTGCGGCAGCACATGTTGTATGCCGAAGTGTCTGCCAAGCAAGACATTGGCATAGAAAAGGCGTTTGACGCCCTCATTCTCCGATTACACGACTTGCCCGAAGTACAGCGAGAAACGGTCCGTCTGCAAACGGCGCCCAAGTCGGACCGCTGCTGCTATTCGTAACACAGGGCCCGCACGCCTTGCCAGCATATTGCCGACAGTGTCCAGCAAAAGTGTGGCACCATCGCAGTGTCCATCGCGTACAGACTCGCACAGACGTGGAATACAGACCACATTAGAAACATTTGGCCCCAAAAACGAATGTCTGCCGTGCGGCCAGCCAAGACGGCGACAAGTTGCCGCGCGAGTATGCAGCCGCAGATCATCAAACAACACAGCAGGGGACCGCGTTCGAACACGTCGGTCTGCGGCGGTACACTACACGCCGACATGACGAAACAGACGCAGGCAGCGGCTACAAACAACATTGCCGACATACGGGCGCACTTTATATAAACATATGCGATTATTTAAATGCTGTGGGCAATATATGTTGACGATGTTGACACGGCGTGAATTAAGTGAGGTGTGGAAGAAAGCCGCTCTGGTGAGAAAGGGGTATCCGTCTTCGTACGCCAATCTGATGGGGATTGAGCGTCTCGCCGTCTTGCCGTTGTTGGACGAACCGTTGCAATCGACGTTGCATCAAATCGTGCAGAGAAACGTCGACGACAACACGCCGTGTGTTCGTGTGGGTTGTCGTGGTGTGTTGGACAAGACCGGCCATTGTTCGTGTCAGTGTGAACAATTGGGCATCAACGTGGTGGACGACATTATGTCGTGTCAGAACTGTGATTGTTACGAGTTTCCGTGTCCGATGTGCCGTGCGAGTATATTTAGAAATGATTTATAACGACTATAAGGGTGCGTCGACACGATGATGATGGCCTGGCCGTTGTATGTGTGTCTCGGCGTGGCCGCACTGTGTGCGCTGGTGTTTTTTTGGTGTACGTATCGCCATGTGCACGAACCCGAGGATGGTCGCCAAGACGGGAATGTGGTGTTCGCCAGGCGTATTTCGGTCGAACTCGCGCGCGAAATGCAGGCGCAAGCGTCGCGAGAGTAACATCTAAATGTGAATCTTATATTTTCGCAGTCCCTTGCGTAGCATGTGCATGGTCACGCGTATATTGGGCTTTCCATCCCATTTCTTTCGCACCCGTGGTGTAATTTCCTTGGCCAGGCCGAAATCCACGATGCGCAGCGTGTCCGTCGAGTCGAGCATCAGATTGAGCGCATTGCCGTCGTTGTGGAGCACGCCAATGTCGTCGAGCGTGTGCATAATGTACTCTACGTCTTCGGCCAACCGCGCGTGACTCCCCTGTACGACATCCACGATGCGACTTTGCATCGGTTCCATAAAGATGCGCCGCTTCTCCACATCAACGTGCATCACATCGGGCGCGACACCCGCTTCGGCCGCACGGCGCTGAAACGCGGCCTCGACTTCAATGCGTGCGGTCGACTTGCTCTTGCGAAACTGCTTCATAGCAGCGCGCAAGCCGTTCGGGAATTCCACCAAAGACACTACGCCCTGTGCCCCGTCTTCGCCCAACTGACGCAATACTCTGAAATCGTCGCTCATTTGTTCTTCTGACACGACACACTCGGTTATACGACCCATAACTACAAAAAAATGGATTCGACTATTTAAATTCTACACGTCATTACCAAATGTTTTCGGTGGGTCACCGGCCTCGCATGAAAGAACTCTTGCAGGTGTTCACGCGCTCTATGTGCGCGATGGGCATTGCCGTGACCTGCAAACAATGCGGAGAGCATTTTGTGATTCAACCGCGGGGTGAAGACGCCCGTACCTCACAGCCTTGGGTTCAAAACGTGTTGTGCCTGCTGCTGTCGTATGCATTTCAAGAAGAATTTGTGTTTGACAGCGAGGGGGTCGCGAAAGCTGTTGGTCCGCATGACCGCGAGAAGAGACCAGACGACGACTGCATCGTTCGTATGTTTAAAAAATGGAATATATAATTAAGAGTTTGTCAACTGAATGAAAACGATCCTTTCTTTGTTAAGCAATCTTCGTGAGAAACCACCCGTGCAAAGGCCCGATACGCCGGTCTCTACGGTCGAGCGTGAGACCAACTGTGGGAACATGGCGTGTCATCGTACCACCTTGGATACGTCAACGTGGCGCAAAGTGACATCCGGGCCGGCCGTATGTTATTTGTGCTCGGAGGATTGTTACCGGGAAATTTTGCGGAGACCGCGTCATTATACCGCGTGGTCTCCGCAACAAGTTGTCACGTCGCCAGACGGGCCGCCCGCGTTGACGCTACCACCCCCTGTATTAAGTCAGAACCCCGAGTCGCCGTCCGAGTCGCCGTCATAGTCGTCGTAGTATGTGCGCCGACGCCGGCGGTGTGACCGCATGCCGAGAATCAGCACGAGTGCCACGCCTACGACCAACAAAAGTACCAACATGCCGCCTGGTCCGGTGTGTCCGTGCCAACAGTAGTCTTGGCAATACAAGCCGTAACTGCGGTGTGTCGTGCACACGTCATGATGATGCTCACAATCGTGATAGAGCGGGCCGCCGACACCTATCAACAGGAACACGCAGACCAATCCAAAAATACCAATGCACATACACGCTCCGGGCGTGCGGATGGCTTGTGTTAGTGAGGGTGGCGGTACCTTGTCGGACATTGTGGACCAAGTCGGCCTGTTTATATAGTTGCCGTGCACGATATTATTGCCCGTGCGTTTTTTTCCAATCCAATAGTTTTTCGATGCACGTTCTCTTGTGCGCGCCTTCCGTAATCTTGATTCTGCGCCTACGACATTCGTATCGGAGTTGTGGTAGCGTGAGTTTCCGTAATCTTTCATCGCCCACATGTTTTAAAAGGTACTTGTCTCTTTTCCAAGCCAATAGTTTTTTGATGCACGTTATCTGGTGCACGCCTCTCGTAATATTGATTCCGCGCTTACGACATTCGTCACGGAGTTGTGTTAGCGTGAGTTTCCCTAATCTTTCATCGCCCACATAATTCAGATCCCACGGTATCACCGACGGTTCTGCTGAAGAGGTGGTTTTGCTCTCACCACCTCTCCCTGCATCGTCGTCCGAGGAGTCGTCGTCCGAGGAGTCTCTTTTCCAAGCCAGTAGTTTTTCGATGCACGTTTGCGCGTCTTCCGCAATTTCGATTCCGCGCCTACGACATTCGTCATGGAGTTGTGGTAGCGTGAGTTTCTGTAGTCTTATTCTACCCACATAATTCAAATCCCACGGTATCGCCGACGGTTCTGCCGAAGACTGAGACTCGTCGTCCGAGGAGTCGTCGCCAGCGCTCGTCACGCTGTCGTCTAACATTTTGATAAAATCATCGGCATGGACCAAAAAGCAGGCTGATTTCAAGTTGACAATGCCGCGTATGTGGAGGTGTTCGGATTCCGTAAAGTGAATACCGAGTATGTTTCCGAGAATGCACTCGATACTGACTTTTCCACGGACAACTTCCGTTTGAATACTGTGGATCGAGTCCAACATTAGTCGACGGCCCCAGTATGTAATGGAGTTGCGTCCCACACGAGCTTGTCGCGTGATGTCGATGATCTTGGTCATGTCGACGACATCGATAACTATGTTTTGTGTCGCTTTAAACGTTTTGACGATACCTTTTGGCAACCCAAGTCGTCGGGGATTGCACAAGGTTAGGAAGTCTTCGTCGTCTTCGTCTTCTCCTTCGAATCTGGGGACAGCTGCAAATTTCTGTAAAAGCGCACTGTAATCATTAAACCCAGGGTCCCAAAAATACAAATCAGTGATTCGATAATTGCAAAATGGCTTACTCAGGTGGAGTCTATCTTGTCCGCGCTGGTATAGGCATTCCCGATGACCAAATTGGAGTTTGCACTGGCCTCCCACACAAGTGTTGTCAAATAGCGCATCCCAGGCGTTTATTTTTTCGTCGGTGTAATTTCCGATAAATGACATGAAGAACATTTTGCTGGAGTGCGATTGTTTGTGCAAGTGGACATCCTCCGGAACCACGTCGAAATTTTCTGCCTTGTGCGCAAGCGCTTCGTCCACGTCGCCTTCTTGATGCGACCGGTTGTATACGAAAAATTGATCCGCGCGTATTTTGTATCCGTTGGCTGTTGCCGTGTCGATAATGAACGTTTTATACTCGTCCAATTCATCGTTTAACTGTTCGAGGTTGACAGCGTGTAAGCTGCCCGTCACAGCAAAGATAAAAGGTCTCTCGCGCGGAAACAGTTCTTGGACGAACATTGAAGCCACGGTCTCCGAGTTGTTTACACCTGTCGAGTTCATAAACTTGTTACAATAGTCGAGATATGCAAAATCAAGGGCGTCGAAGCGCTCCGGTAGCTCGCCCGCTTGTCGAGGCGGCTCTGTGTACTTTGTTGCTGCTATTTTCGTTGTCAGTTCTGTGCGGAAGGATGGGGTATCGTTAGACGCGCCAACTGCGCCGATGAAATCTTCAAGCGATATGGGCACGCACGCCAACTCCGGCAGACGTTCCTTCATCAGTACATATTCGGTGCTTTTTTTCCAGTAGTTGGGTACATAAATATGACTCGGTTGTAGACCGAACGCCCGAAGCGTGGCGGACGACCCCAAATCTTCCGAATCAAGTACGAGGGCGGTGGCGTCGGCCGGTTCGTCTACAAAAAACTGCATACATTGGCCCAAGTATAGGTTTATATTGAATTTTATCTTGTCGTGCTCGGAAGGATTGTAATCCTGGTTCTGACGTTTGCTTTCTCCGGAAAACCACCCGCTTCGAATTTGTTGGACTCGTTCTCGTAATTCGCGAACATTGTGAATGCTGTCTATCTTTTCGCTTTTAGGCCCAAAGCGTGCTGGTTCGAGCCGGGCCAATTGTGATGCCGGTTTTCGTTTACCTTCTGCTGGTACAAATTGAATAAAACTCATTTACATTTTCGTGACTACTTAAATACATTCATATTGTCAGCCGTCCTTATTGGAGCACAACACGAACGGCGCCGCCAGTCTGTAGACTGGAAAGTTGCCATTGACTGTCGACAAACGTCTTGTTTTCTTGGGGTTGGTACCACGTACATTTCGTTCGAAAGGTAATGGAATACCTGGGAGCCGGCGTGTCGTACTGCGAGGTGGATTCACGCTCTTCTTTGAACGCTCGACTTGTTGGCTTTGCTTTTACAGGAACACCATGTTCAAAGATTTGATTCATGTCCCAGGTCATACGGATTAAAGACCCGGACACGGGTTTCCAGCGCGCTACGGTTTTAGCTCGCCTCGAACCTGTCTTTCGGTATGATTGGTAATGCAGCGGGTTATCCGATTGTTTGGCCATTCGCCGCTGGTGTGCGACTTCAAAGGTCTTTGTAGCACCAAACGTAAACACGAAAATGCTACTGCCTCGTACCAGGTCCTTGGTTTTGTCAGTGTGGCGCCGAATACCGTCATATGTGCGGTTGTAGCGCGTAATCACACAATGGTTAGGTTGTTCGCCAAAGTCCCTGTGGATTTGTTCCAGTAGCGGTTGGACAGTGGGAAGTATTGCGTTAAAGTTGGCGTCCATCTTGAATTGTTGGGGCGTCACTTGCTTGGGCAGGCCGTAGTCAATGCTGCCGCCGCGGTAGACTGTAGAGAACCCGTCAGTGTCGACGAACGAATACCACTGCGTATCCCTCTCCAACCACTTGCCGTCCTTTTCGGGCTTGCGTACCTTTTGGAGACCCTGTATCGTACCACAAAAGTCGATATACTGTTGCGGGTTCGGGACATAGTCCGGAAAGTAACAGCGGGACAGCAGCGTGTCGCACGTTGTCGGGAACAGTTTGAAATACTCGTGAATCGTGCGCGTGCTCCAGCGTTTTTTGGTGCGTTTTCCGAACACATCCTCGACGGACCACTGACTGACCGACTCGACCAGCGACCACGGCGCTACAAACTCGTTGGCCACAGTGCCGTTTTCGTCTCGTCCCAAAAGGCGATGACTTTTCGCGATTTGGAGGCCCTGGGGTACCGTCGTGTCCGAAATCGTTTTCGCGCGCTTCGCCGAGTTTGACCTCGGCTCACCTTTGCGTTTTCGAAAGACCAACTTTTGAGGATGCCAGGCCGGCGAATATATGGGTGAATCGACATGGTAGTCCTCAGGGTCCGACTCGTAGTCAGGATCGGTGGACGGGGGCGCGTACGCAGGCTTCATACGGCTCTGAAACACAGCCCCTGGCGTTCTCGCGTACTCTGCGAGTGTTTTCAGCGTGTTTAGGGGCGGATTCCAGCTGTTAGTGGACATGATGGTCGGATGTGACAGGTGTAATGAGTTCAAGCCGCCTGCAGGGCAAATGTTAATGTGACAGGTGTAATGATTCTTTTAAAAGACACGGCAAGCCGCCTGGGCAAATGTTAATGTCTTCGTTTTGCCTGTATGTAATATTCCTTGGCCGGTGTCGCTACCCAAACATCGAACCACGTGCCTTCTAATGGCCGGCGCACGTGCGTCTCTAACCACCGTGCCACCTTTTCAAAATAGGCGGGGACTGGCGGTGCATCTTTGGCTGTCCTCCGCGGTGTCATGTAGGTCGTACCAACGAGTATTTATACAGTGGATTATGATTCTATTGTGGCACTTGCGGGGGTGGACGACTGTTCTCATAGTTTTGGAGTTGTAGATCTTGGAGTTGTAGATCATCATCGGTAAATACCGTTGAACCGCGGTCATACCCATCTTTTTCGGCTTTCTCGACGTTTGTCAGGGCCTCATCGATTTCGGCCGCCTTTTCAGGCGTTGTCTTCACGCGGATCTTCTCAATACCGTCGTCAAAATGTGTGACATACAGTTCAGAACCGTCGTCCCTATGGTAGCGAATGGTAGCATCGTCTACCCACTCGTATGACGGTCCCCATCCAAACACGATTTTCTGCAACTTGTTTTCCAAAAGCCGGTCTCTCCAGTCTCCGCTCCAGGTATACGATTTCCACCGGTTTTGTACACTCTCTTGTATGTCTTGTACCCTCTCTTGTATGTCTTGTACCCTCTCTTGTATGTCTTGTATACTCCGAATAAATTGTGAAAACATATTGTTT
>MDTG01320698.1_pt1 | contig 10030 bp, 8 predicted proteins | sample 811421 | NCBI WGS metagenome assembly MDTG01 (sample SAMN05326645, study PRJNA326480) | marine metagenome | isolation source: seawater | place: Pacific Ocean: South East | collected 2011 | reverse complement strand
TCGTCGCAGCGAGTGGCTAGTAGAGTGAGCACTTGATCCAGACCTTGACCCGAAATGGCGCGCCGTTCCGCAAAGACGTTTGAGTCCGGGTCGTAGGGGGCAAGGCTTTCGGCAAGGGCTACGCGGAGCTCGTCGACCTGTTCCGGATGTATTACTATGGATCCTTCCAGCAAGGCTCCCCGATCGTTCAGGTTGATAACATTTCTATCTCGAGAGATTCGAGCGCAGTTTTCCGATGTTTCGCTCCAGTCGGAAAGGAAAGGCGTGGAAACAGTTTCGGAATGATTGCCGGGGATGTCGTGGCAGACGTTTGCATGGATTTGCATGTGGGAACGTCCTGTGTTTTCGGCATAACGATCGGTGCCGTCCCCTCCTCCCGCCAGATCCATGCCCACTAGCATGATTGCGGAAGGTCCCATGAATTCGGCCACGAGCATTGCGGCGAGTCCGGCATTATTTACTGCGAGAAGACTGGTTTTGGGTATCCCTTTTCCAGCGAGCCAATCCTCAGTCATAACTCTTCCCGAGAGGTAGCGTATGTCGTCTCCCCAGCGTTGAGACCAACTCGAGTGCGATTGGGTGGAAAGAATGGCGATGCCAGGACGATGATCTATGGACGTACAGGTGTCGTGACTTTTTTCGGGATCGATGCTGACTACGAAGTCGGGATCTATCCCCGCATCCTTCAACGCCCTGAGGGTACTGTCTGCGGCAACCACGAGAGGCTTTGGGAATCCATCCTTAATGAGCGGCAAGGTGATGTCCATCGAGGGGCCGGCTCCGACTACCACGGCGAGGTTCCCTTGGGCCGAACCTCGCCATTTTTCGGGCATTCGTGAGCGGAGATATCCTGCGAGGTTTCGAAAAACCTGTTCTTGTCTAAGCACGCCCGTGTCGGATCTGGTTCGGCGGGCTCTCAAGGTCGAATCGATCGAAGAAAGGACGAGATCTAGGATTGACGTATACGCATTTTCATCATCCTCGCCGACAAGTGAACTAACTTTGACTGTGGGCGGGTTATCGTAGTCGAGGCGAAGGAATTCGTCGATGGTCTCGGAGAGCTTATTTGAGTCGGAATCTCTATCCAAGGAATGGACGTTGGCAGGAAATGGTGAGGAGGAGCTTTTCTTTGGCGGTGCGATCCAGAGAACACCTTTGGTATGGGTCTCGGCTTCGGAAGAGAGGACTGACTCCTCGAGTGGACCCAATAAAATGACTGAGACAGCTCCCTTGGAACTTGTTTCTGATAGCCATGGTGAATTCATGAAAATTTCTGATTTGATCAACAAATGCTCTTTTTGTCACATTCCTAAGGGACGATGAGTTCGTCCTCGTTTCGGATGGACTAAGAGAGCATAAAAAGGTTTATTGGGAACTAGCCATGCTAAACGGCAAATCAATTCTCGTTACTGGAGGTACTGGTTCCTTTGGACAATGTTTCATCAAGACTCTTCTTGATCGTTACGAACCCAATCGTGTCATCATCTATTCTCGTGACGAGTGGAAGCAGTCCGAAATGGCCGCCAAACCGGAGTTTCAGCATTCTGCGGTTCGGTTTTTTCTCGGTGACGTGCGTGATGGTGATCGTTTGAGTCGAGCCATGCGCGGAGTCGACTACGTTGTGCATTCTGCAGCCCTTAAGCAGGTTCCAGCCGCCGAGTACAATCCGCACGAATTCATCAAGACGAACGTTAACGGGGCCACGAATATTGTGGAGGCCGCATTGACTGCCGGCGTGAAAAAGGTGGTGGCTTTGAGCACGGACAAAGCGGTTAATCCGGTTAACTTGTACGGAGCGACCAAGCTTTGTTCGGACAAGGTGTTCGTTGCCGCTAATAGCTATGCGGGAGAGGGAGGCACTACTTTTTCTGTTGTTCGCTACGGCAATGTCGTAGGATCGCGTGGAAGCGTGATTCCTCTTTTTTGCCGTCAACGCGAAAACGGAAAGATCACGGTGACCGATCCCGACATGACGCGCTTTCTGATAACTCTGGACCAAGGGGTGGAGTTTGTTCTTCGAAGCTTGGACGTGATGGTGGGAGGTGAGTTGTTCGTGCCTAAGATTCCCGCTTGTACGGTTTCAGACATTGCCCAAGTTGTAGCTCCGGACTGCGACTGGGAAGTGTTGGGCTTGCGGCCAGGGGAAAAAGTGCACGAGATTCTCATACCCGAAGACGAAGCTCGAAACGTTCTGGAATTCGATGACCATTTTGTTATCCAGCCCATCCAATCGTTCTGGGGGAATAAAATTGGGATTCTTGGGGGTGTTTCTTGTTCCCCGGGTTTCCGATATGCAAGCAACTGTAATTGCGAAACTTTCACTAGCGAGCAGTTGACCGCGCTTCTAGCCGACTACCTACCTGCCAATCGGCGGGAATCGGAATAATTCGGCTTTCCCGCTTTTTTTAATGAACGGCAACCTCATGTTAGAGGCTCTCCGTTCCTCTTCCGTTCCGCCCGTCGTGGTAGCTGAACTTTCGGGGAATCATGGAGGGGAACTGGATCAAGCCTTGAACCTCGTTGACGCGGCCGCCGATTCCGGAGCTGATGCGGTGAAGCTTCAGACCTATCGACCCGATACGATAACCATCGATTCTCGGGACGATCGTTTTTTGATTGCCGAAGGTCTTTGGGCGGGACGATACCTTGCCGATCTTTACGCAGAAGCCATGACTCCCTGGGAATGGCATCCTGCCTTGGCCGAACGTGCCGCCGAACATGGTATGGCGCTTTTTAGCTCTCCTTTTGACGAGACAGCAGTCGATTTTCTAGAGGAAAGCATTGATCCTCCTCTCCACAAGATCGCATCCTTCGAGCTGAATCACTATCCCTTGCTTCGGAAGGTTGCGCGTACCGGGAAGCCAGTAGCGGCGAGTGTCGGTGCCTCGACTGGTGATGAGATTGCGGAAGCCGTTTCCTTGCTCCGAACGGAAGGGTGCCCTCTGGTCGTCCTTCTCCAATGCGTGAGCCAGTACCCGGCTGACCCTAAGGATTTTCACCTTTCGAGCCTAGCCGGATTGTCTGCTAAGTTCGATGTGGTTTCAGGCGTTTCCGATCACTCTTCGGGGCATGTCGTCCCTGTCGTGGCGACTACTCTAGGTGCCCGATTGATCGAGAAGCATCTCGTGCTTGATCGAAATGACGGTTCGATTGATGCGGGTTTCTCTATGGAGCCTAGTGAGTTTCGAGAGATGGTCGATGCGGTGCACTCGGCTCATTCCGCGTTGGGAGAACCGAAAATCGGCTTAAATGACAGGAACCATCCCTCGCGGCGATTTCGCCGTTCCATCCTCGTTTCCGGTTCCATTCGAAAAGGAGAGAAACTCAGTACCGAGAATTTACGTGTCGCTCGTCCCGCGGATGGTTTGTCGCCGGCTCGGTGGGATGAGGTCATTGGTAAAGAGGCCGCTTGCGACATGGAACCCGGACATCCGCTGGAATCTGGAGATTGGGTCGAGTAGGTTTTTACTGGATCAGTCCTTTCGGCTTTTCCGAAAAAAAGTCATTCACATTTGGTAACCTACGCTAATTGGCGCTATAGTATTTTCTAAGAGTAAGGTAGCGTTGACTTGTTTGTAATGCTGTCTTCCTGCATTTTGCTATTACTAAGATCATGACGATTAAATTGGGGACGGACATCGATACCATGGTGGTGCCTCGTTTTCGTGGGAACACAGACGAACGTCTACGCAAGGCGTGTATTTGGGTGTCTCGCAACTGTCCTGGTCGTCGACTGACGTTGGAAGAAATAGGACGTGTCATGGGAGTTACTCGTGAGCGAGTTCGCCAGATCGAGGCCAGAGCTCTACGTAAGCTTCGTCACCCCTCGCGAATGAATATTCTTAACGAGTTGAGACCCTGAATAGTTTCGCTACAGGATTTTTTATTTAACGAACAACCTCAAATGTTCGCTTTCAAGGGTGGATGAGCAATTCCACCGGTCCCATATGGAGGTCCCCATCACTTAGAACCCGAGTTCGCAGACCGCCTTGACCCATTAGGAACTTTTCGGTTCCGGGAGCTACGGCTTCATCCATCCAGTAACATGGAGTGCATTCCTGAACGCCCTCGAATTCAACCTCTCCAAGTCTGAAGCATTTGCCTATGAGCTGGTTTAAGTCTAACCCGCGTATGAACACATTACGGCGGTATACCTCGGGTGGGTGGTTTGAGCTGAATTTGGTTTGCACGGATTCATGTACGGCTTCGTCAAAAAAAGTAATCTGGGCTTTATAGTTGTCCTTAAAGCCGAAGTATCGATCTCCACGGATTCCTTTCCCCGTTACACATTCCACCATTTGTAGGGAAGACACCTTGTGGTGAGACCTGCCCAAACCGTGGCGGCCTTTAAAATCATGTCCATCTGAGATGAATAAAGCGACAATTTCGACGCTGCATGTCATCTTTTCCACCATACAAAGTTCGTGTCTTCAGGCAAAGTAATTTATTTTTGCTTGGCATCTTTACGTAATTAAATCTTCCTACTTTGTTTGTGACTAAGTCTACTGATTATCTGTCTCGTGAGGATGCTTTCCTGGTACTGAACGGAATGCAAGGCGTGGGTCCGGTGATGATGCGCAGGTTGCTTGAGAAATTTAACGAGAATCCCGTATCGGTTCTTCATTCATCGGAATCGGAATTGATGAGCGTCAAAGGTGTCGGCAAAAAAGCGACGTCGGGGATCCGGGGATGGAGGGATGGCAACTGGTTGGAGCTGGAACGTGACCGAATTGCTAAACATGGGGCTCGTTTTATTACCGTCGAGGATGGGGATTATCCGCAAGCCCTACATGAGATGTTCGACCCACCTATAGGGCTCTATTGCCAAGGTACTCCGCCTCGGGAACCTTGCGTAGCTATCGTAGGTACGAGACAGCCCACGCTATATGGACAAAATATGGCTCGTCGCATTGCGTCGGGTCTTGCGAATAGCGGTTTTTGTATCGTGAGTGGTATGGCCCGGGGGATCGATGCCGCCGCACACGAGGGTGCCTTGGAAGCAAGTGGGCGCACGGTTGCGGTTTTCGGTTGCGGTCTCGACGTTATTTATCCCCCTGAGCATTTGAATCTTTATCGGCGTATCGTTGAGACAGGGGCGGTGGTTTCTGAGTTTCCTTTTGGCCGACGGGCCGACCGACAGACCTTCCCGATGCGCAATCGCGTAGTTGCAGGAATGTGCGCGGGAGTTGTCGTGGTGGAGTCCTCAGCGGTTGGTGGGAGCATGATTACAGCACGCTTTGCTGGCGAGCAGGGACGACAAGTGTTCGCCGTGCCCGGTCGAGCCGATCAACCTACCGCGGTCGGTTGCCACAAACTTATTCGCGAAGGCGCTACGCTGGTGACACATGCCGAACAGGTAATCGAGGAAGTGGCTCCAAGTTTGGGTCTGTCTTGGAATGCTTCGTTGTCGGTCGGCGATTCCGATGCTTCTTCCTGCAAGCCCGCTCCCGATAATCTCTCCTCTGGCGAGAGCACGGTTTACGCCTGTCTGAATGACGGCTCGATACTTACTTCCGATAGTCTCTGTGAGAGGACCAGTCTTCCTGTTCACGAGGTGGCGGCCGCACTAACCATGTTGGAATTGAAGCGACTGGTCTCTAGGTGTCCGGACGGTTCGTTCGAGGTTAGATAAATCCTAGATTTTTCTCTCCTTTCACTTTGGCGTTGTTAGGTGCTTTCCCATCGCTTAATCATTGAATAAATGAAGGCACTTACCTTAGTCGATTACGAAAGATTCGAGTACGGAGACGCTACCGATCCAGTCTTTGGTGAAAAAGACGTTCTCGTTGATGTTAAGGCATGCGGAATTTGCGGCAGCGACGTGCACGGCATGGATGGCAGCACGGGGCGTCGCCGCCCTCCGATCATAATGGGACACGAGGCTTCCGGAGTGGTGGTCGATGTAGGTGCCGGCGTTACGGAGTGGAAATCAGGCGACCGTGTGACCTTTGACTCAACTACCTATTGCGGTGAGTGTTATTATTGCGAGAAAGGTTTGGTGAATCTTTGTGGCAATCGGCAGGTGATTGGCGTTTCCTGTGACGATTATAGGCGACACGGCGCCTTTGCCGAGAGAGTTGTAGTACCTCATTTTGGTGTGTGTTCCATCCCTGACGAAGTGACTTTTGCACAAGCTGCATTGGCTGAACCTGTTTCAATTGCTCTACATGGAGTGAGTCGTCTGCCAGTAGCAGGTGGAGAAACCGGTGTAGTGGTAGGTACGGGGATGATTGGTCTGTTTCTCGTCCAGGCTCTCAAGGCAGCCGGATGCGGTTATGTTTTTGCCATAGATTTGGCCGAGGACAAATTGGCCTTGGCGAGGGAACTAGGAGCGGATCAAACACTGGTTCCGGAAAAAGACGATATTGTGGAAACGATTAAAGATGCAACGGATGGGGAGGGTGCCCACGTTTCCGTTGAGGCAGTGGGGGTGACTGATACCGTTAGTCTGGCCATAGAGGTCTTGCGCAAGGGTGGAGCAACCTGTTTGGTGGGCAATTTGGCGCCTGAAATAAATTTTCCTTTGCAGTCCGTGGTAACGCGTGAACTTTCTGTTCTAGGTTCCTGTGCTTCCGCAGGTGAATATTCTTTGGCGCTGGAGGCTGTGGCTTCAGGAAAAATCAAGGTAGACCCCATAATCAGCGCAGTGGCCGATCTAAAAGACGGCGCCTCTTGGTTCGACCGGTTGCGAAACAACAACGAAGGACTGCTTAAAGTCGTGTTGCAACCTTAGGTCTTCTTTTGAACAAACTCCATCGGTCTTGGAATTTACGGTTTGCAGTTCTCCTTTTACGGTTTTGAGTAATCATCCACCTTGTCTTCCCAAAACATAGAACCGTCATGAGCTTTCCGATCTTTGAATTCACTGCATCTTCCAACATTGATACTTGGCCGCTAGTCATTCTTGGAGTGAGCGTAGTCTGGGTGGTTGTCGGTGTAACGAAACTGAAGCTCCATCCCTTTTTTACTTTGATGCTTGCTGCGATCCTTGTGGGATTGATGACGGGTCCACTGCCGGAACTGACCACTGAAAACAAAGGTCTTTTTCATTCTCGCGTTCAATTGGACGACACAGCCGGTGAACCCACGAGTGATTTGGGAAAGGCAGTCACATGGTCTTTAATAGGTTTCGGTAATACTGCTGGCGGAATTGGACTAGTTGTCGCACTGGCCGCTATTATTGGAACCTGCATGATGGGCAGTGGAGCAGCCGATCGAGTGGTGCGTTCCCTAATGAACATATTTGGCGAAAAGCGAGCCGGCATTGTGCTCTTGCTCAGTGGCTTTCTACTCTCGATACCGGTTTTTTTCGACACTGTCTTCTTTTTGCTTATTCCCTTGGCTCGAGCATTAGCCCTGCGGACTGGAAGAAGTTATACTATGTATGTAATGGCTATGGCGGGCGCGGGTGCAATCACCCATTCCATGGTACCTCCCACTCCCGGGCCGCTCATGATTGCGGACGGACTGAAACTGGATCTGGGGTATGCCATGATCGCCGGACTTGTGGCTAGCATCTTGCCTGCTTTGTTGGTCCTCAAGATGGCCTCATGGTTTGATGCCAAGTACCAGATCCCTATGCGTGACGTGGCAGGAACCTCCAAGGAGGAACTCCGCAAGATCGTGGATAAGAAGGACGATGAATTGCCTCCACTGTTCTTTTCCTCTCTTCCCATAGCCTTGCCCGTTGTCTTGATCTCGCTAGTTTCGGTTTTGAAACTGATGATGAAGACGGCTGATGCGGGAAGCTTTCTAAAGTCTGAAGGTTACCTTTCTTTCTTTGAATACTTGTCCTTTTTCGGGAATCCGAACGTGGCCATGTCTTGTGCTGCGGGAATCGCGATATGGCTTCTTGGCAAACAGTTGGCCCAAGAGCACCAAGGTCCCGGTAAAGATCTTTCCAAAAAACTAAGTTCGGCTTTGGAAGGTCCACTCGGTACGGCAGGTGTCATAATCTTGATAACCGGAGCGGGTGGGGCATTTGGTGGCATGATCCGTCTCGCAGGGGTCGGCGGCGTAATCGAGGGAATGGCTAAGGAATTCAACATTTCCTATGTCTTGCTTGCTTGGTTGGCGACGGCAGTGGTTCGTATTGCTCAAGGATCTGCAACGGTTTCAATGATAACCGGAGTTGGTCTGATGTCGGCCGTGATCGGCGATGGTTCGGGCTTGGATTACCATCCGGTCTATATCTTTCTGGCTATTGGATTTGGCTCCATAACACTTTCCTGGATGAACGATAGCGGTTTCTGGGTCGTTCAGCGGTTGAGTGGGTTCACCGAAAAAGAGACGTTGAAGACATGGTCGGTACTATTGACGGCTATTTCATTACTCGGCTTGGTCATTACCTTGTCGGGATCCTTCCTCCTGCCTTTAAGATAACTTTCTTACATTAATCCTTAATATCATAGACTATGAAGCGACGTGAATTCATTCAAAAAACGGGAGTCTCCGGCGCCGCCGGTACCTTTTGCGCATTACAGCTACAGGCCGCCGAGGAAGTTCCCAAACCAATGTTCCGTGGACGGATTTACAAATCCGTGAAGTATGGCGGTCGAGTGAATCTAGAGCGCCTTAAAAAATTGAAGGAGTTGGGCTTTGATGGCGTGGAGGGTTCCGCCCCTGGAATGGATCTCGTCGGGTTGAAGAAGGCTTGTTCCGAGGTCGGACTTCCCATGCACGGGGTAGTCTACAATAAACACTGGAAGATGCGACTCTCTTCGCCCAATGAGGAGGTTCGCGATATTGGACGCAAGGGACTTGAGGATGCCATCCGTGAGTCCAAGGCTGTTGGCGGTTCTTCCGTTTTGCTAGTTCCGGGTGCGGTGAAGGGTAAGGGCGAAACGCATGACCATGTTTGGGAACGCTCCATTACCGAGATCCGCAAGGTCTTGCCGTTGGCGAGTCACTTGGGAATCCGCGTTCTCATCGAGACAGTTTGGAACGGTTTCTGTTACAAGCCGGAGCAGTTTCGCGACTATCTTGATGCAATCGATAACCCTTGGGTAGGAGCTTACTATGACATCGGAAATATGCAGAAGTTTGCCCCCAGTCATGAATGGATTCGTGTACTTGGATCAAGGATCGTTAAGTTGGATGTCAAGGACTGGGGAGTGAAGAATGGTTTTTGTCCGCTCGGAAAAGGTGACGTCGACTGGGAGCAAGTCCGGCGAGAACTAGACAAAATCGATTTTTCAGGCTGGGTTACTCGTGAGGGTAGTGACGGCGGTGATGACAAAACAGCGGCTTTGATGAACCGATTACTTGGCCTTTAATTCTCTTTGCGTCGTAATTTTGTTGCATTCATTTCTCTGGTTTCCTTTGATGTCAATCGAAACAGTTTAGGGGAGTTCCCGGCGTGGAACTGAGAGGCAGTTACGATCCGATTGCGACCCTTGGAACCTGATGCGATTCGTATCGCCGTAGGGAAAACAATCCTCCACCAGTGGACTAGGAGGCCAGTGATCCCTGCGGTGAATTGTTTTGTATCAATTACTTAGGATTACTTTATGATAAGAGAAGTCGAACCAGTCGAAGACAGTAATGAATCCAGTGGTTTATTCCCAGGATCCCGCCGGATTTACATTAGTGGCTCTCGTCAGGATATACTTGTTCCGATGAGAGAGGTTTCACTTTCGGACACGCATGGAACGGACGGTTCCGTTCAACCAAACGAACCTATTCGTATTTACGACACCTCCGGAGCTTGGGGTGATTCCGCCTTTCATAGGGATGTATCTGAGGGTTTGCCCAGTCCCAGGGAGTCTTGGGTGCTTGATCGAGAGGATGTGGAAGAGATCAAGGGTCGCGAAACGGTCCCCGTAGACGATGGTTATCTCTCGGGCGAACACGCCCGCAGGTCGGGGGAGCGGAATCCTGATGAATTGCCCGATTTCGATCGTAGCCAAAGGAAGGTTTTACGAGCGAAGTCAGGTTGCTGTGTGACCCAGTTGCATTACGCTCGTCAAGGAATTGTTACGCCTGAGATGGAGTTCATCGCGATTCGCGAGAATATGAAACTTCAGAAGGT
>MDTG01269075.1_pt1 | contig 10030 bp, 7 predicted proteins | sample 811421 | NCBI WGS metagenome assembly MDTG01 (sample SAMN05326645, study PRJNA326480) | marine metagenome | isolation source: seawater | place: Pacific Ocean: South East | collected 2011 | reverse complement strand
TTTTTGTGAGAATAGGCTTCTTCACGCAAGTAATGCGCAACTTTATCAAAATGTTTCTCGGCTTTATCTTGTGCCATTAAAATCCTGTGGTTTTTATGGTATATTGTATTTAGAGTATCTCTTAGCTAAATTTATAAAAATTTCAATAGTCGAAAACTTTATATTATGTTTATAACCTAAAGTTATTTCCATAAATATTATTATTCGTATGGTTAAAATGACCTAAACCAAAGTTCCATAGCCAATATTCTCCATAAAGTATTACTATGATCCTGTCCCTCAATACCTGGTTTATGTAATCTTAATAATTCTTGTATTTTTTTTGTAGAAAAAAAATTACCTATTTTTCCATCATTAATAACTAATTCTTCAAATATGTTTCTCAATGTTCCTTCGAACAACATTCTTGAATAAGGGATGTTAAGTCCTATTTTTTTCTTTTCCCAAGCGATAGTTTTAGGTATGTATTTTTGGGCTACAGTTCTCAAGATATACTTGCTCCATTGGGTATGTAGTTTATAATTTCCTGATAATCCGTTAACAAATTCAACTAAAGAATGATCTAAAAAAGGAGTCCTAATTTCTAGACCATAGTACATTCCAATGCGATCCTGACTATGCAATCTAGTAGTCAAAAATGTCAACTGATCATGTTCTAAAACTCTATTTACTGCATCTTTTGAACATAGGGTTTCTGTTATCACTTCTCTATTTTTTCTAGAAAAATTTTTATTAGCTCCAATCATATCAAGTCGAGGCAATGCTACTTTATTTAAACTCATTAAAAGAAGATTATCATCCCGATTTTTAATAAATTGATTTGAAATTTGACGATGTCGAGGATAACCTCCAAATAATTCATCAGCTCCTTCACCACATAAAATAACTTTTATATCTGTTAAATCCTTAATATTTTTACATAAAGCCATTAAAGAATAATTATTTGGATCTAAAATAGGTTCATCAAAATGTTCTGATAAATCTGTAAGAGAATCATGAATATATGTTTCCTTAAAATCAATAAATGTATTGTGAACTTTTAAGTAGTCTTTAAGATTTCTTATATGGTGGCTTTCATCTATATCTTTATCTTCTGGAAATCCTAAACTAAAGGTATGAACGTTTCCTAAAATTTTTTTAGAAAGAGCTGTGACTAAAGATGAGTCTACACCTCCACTCAATAGTGACCCTACTTCAACATCAGAAATAGACCAAGCTTTAACAGCATCATAAAGTTTATTATCAAGCTCATCAACTGCATCTTCAAAGGAAAGCTTTTTTTCGTTAACTCTTCCAGGTTGCCAATATTTTTTATATTCTTTTTTATTCTGAGAAACATAAAGATAATGACCACCCTCAATCTCATGGACATTTTGATGTAATGTCTCCTGACCTGCGATGTATCCAAAAACCAAATATTCTTCGAGTCTTTTTGAATTAACTTCTAATGATACTAAGCCCGAATAATGCATAGGACGTATTTCAGAGGAAAAAATATAGAAATTATCTTGTTTAGTATAATATAAGGGTTTTATTCCTAATCTATCACGAGCTGCAAAAAATTCTTTTGTTTCAAAATTTACAATAACAAAAGCAAACATACCTCTCAGTTTTTCCAAACATTTAATCCCATATTGAGAGAAAGCATTTAAAACAACCTCTGTATCACTATCTGTATGAAATTTATGTCCTAATTTTATTAATTCATTTCTAATTTCTACATAATTATAAACTTCCCCATTGTAAGTGATGCCTATTTTTTCATCATGTGTCATCATTGGTTGCTGACCACTAGCAATATCTATAATTGACAAACGACGATGACCTAAAATTGCTGAAGGTTTAACAACAATACCTGAGCCATCAGGCCCTCTATGTGAAAGGTTATTAAGAGCTTTTTTTGCTCCCTCAATAAATTTTATATTCTCTAAATTTCTATTTAATGAATTGATTGAAAATATTCCACACATAATAGAGATATTATTTAGACTTATTTTTTATCAGTATCAATCCAATTCCTCATCCATAACTCTAAATTCAACGCTTGCCATATTAACATCATATGATTGGCTTTATTATCCATATGATCATTTAGACATTTTTGGAAAACATTCTGATTATAAATTCCTCTAGATTTAAATTTCTCAGATCTAAGATGATCCATCACAAATTCTTTTAATAAGCCTCTTGCCCAAAGATCAAATGGAGCATTAAAACCTTTTTTCGCTACAGTATTCAAGATTTCGTTTGGAACAATTCCTCTCAGAACTTTTCTTGCCAAAGCTTTGTTAATTCCATTTTTAATTTTATGATGAGGAGGTAATCTCCAAGCAAAATTTATAACTTTTTGATCAAAGAATGGGGAAACAACATTGACACCCCAGCTCCAACACATAACATCTTCACTTTCAAACGCTGCATTACTATCATACCAAAGTTCCTGCATAGTATAACTTCTCAAATAATCTCCTGGAATATCAACTAAAGGCTGTCCTAGGCTACCTACACTACCTTGAAATTTATCATCCAATATATCTTTTTCTAAAAGCATTGGGCTACTTTTAAATTTTCCCCTTTGACTAAAGTCTATACGATTTTTAAAAAAAGCTTCAGCTGTATTTTTATTCTTTGGATAAATTTCTGTTGAGTGATTTTTTATCCAACAATCAAGCTCATGCTCGTATTTTGTTGGATCAGAAAATTTTAAATCTGCTAAATGATACAAATAAAAAGGATAAGTTCCTGCCTGTAGAGCATCCCCTCCAGCACCACTAAAAAGAACTGGCATCCCAGACTCAACAGCCTTTCTAAATAAAATTTCATGACAATATGCAGTAACTGTGCATAAAGGAATATCAAAACGAGAATACAATTTAGGAAAATCATCCAAAAGAAGTTTCTCTTCAACTTTAATATCAGTCCACTCGCTTACGTGATTTCTAACAGAATGTTTAATAAGATCTGTTTCATCAAAAGAAGTTTTCTCAGAGTAAGTCATAGAAATTGCCTTAACACGCTTTTTGCTCTCTTTATGCAAAAATCCAATAATCGCGCCAGAATCCATTCCTCCACTTAGTGTAACTCCAAAATTTTTATTCTTATTAACCATAAAATATTTTTTAATCATTTCAGACAAACAATTAAAAAAATTTTCTTCAATTAATTTTTCAGAATAGTCTAAATATTTATCCTCAGCATCAGGTCTCCAATACTGCTTTTGCTTAATTATTCCATTTGAGTTACATGATAAATAATTTGCTGGATCAACTAACAAAATATTTTTAAAAAAACTTTCTTTTAATCCGAAAGTTGCCATATAATTACTTGAAGCATATCTAGCGACCATATTTGCATTATATTCTGCCGGTATTAGACCAGACTTTACAAGCGATCCTGGACTTGAACTAGCAAAAAAGTAATCATCATTTTTAGAAAAATAAAAGGGGACTCGTCCAAACCTATCTCTAAAGATAAGTATAGAATTATTTTTAGGTTCAATAATTACTGCTGACCAACTACCATCAATACTATTTGCCATTTGCTCAGAACCCAATTTCAAATATTTTTCAGCTATATCCTTTGCACTCACTATCTTAGTTCCCACTAAAGGAGATCCATCAAGAAAAACTGCTAATCCTGTTTCTGAGTCAAAAAAAATTTGATCTTCTTGGTTTTTTTTAAGCACTATCGATATGAAAACGTTGCCATTTAAAAGAATAGAACGTTTTATTTTTGTTTCTTGCGGTGTTTGACTTTGAAAAAATTTTTCTGCAACTAAAAATTGGTCTTTGATTTTATTAGAAATTTTTTGGGAAGGATTATAAGCTACAATTATTCTTGACATATGTTTTTAATATTCTGGCTCCATCCATTCGTCTAACCAACATAAAAAAAATCCTTCTTGATTTTTTAGATAATCTTTGAATTCATTAATCTTATCTTTATCTACAGCAAGAACATAAAGTCTTTTCTCTTTATTTAAAGTTAATGCTGTTTTAAACCCTTCATGTTTTAATCGGCCATTTACTGATGGGCACACGTAATAACCCCATGATTTTTGAACAAAGTCACACTCTTTTCCTGAAGGATTGACGAATGATACCATTTCATCATTTTCTAAATGAATTTTACCCATATCGCTAATTGTAATATTTTTAAATGTAAACTCTCTTGGTTTATTTTTAAATTTTGTTTTCATTTTCTTCTCCTAAATTACTTTTTAATTGTAAAATAAAATTTGTAACTAATATTTATTTTTAAAACAACTCTTTTTACTATTTGGTGGTTATAAAGGTTAATTCACCATTTCCAGTTGTCTATTAGAAAACCTTCGAGTTTAAATTTTCCATCTAAATTTTTCTTCCAAATATCTTTATTACGAAATTTTTCTGCAATTTCAAAAAAACGGGTTTCAGTAATTTTAACATATCTACAAAAATCTGAAATTTCTTTTGCTGGTAATTCATCTCCAGCTTTTTTAATAATATCTACTGCTTCTTGACGAGTAATACGCTTATTACGAATTTCTAATGAAAGGTTATCCCACAATCTTGTAAAGCCAAATTTATACCATTTCATCCAGTGATGAATTGTAATTAAAAACTCATCATCTATATCTGCAAAAGAATAATATCCTGTCTTTGGTTTGTCTCCTGCTTTAAAGCCATATTTCTTAGAAATTTCAAAAGTTTTTTGTGGATCCCAACTGAAAAAGTGACCTAAAAAAATTGCTTTTACACCAGCTTTTTTTTGCTCATCATCAGTAGGCCAGTAATATGGATAAAGATCAGGTAAAGATAAATCCTTATCCACCCAATCCTTGGCCGTTGTACCATTAGTAACACCGTATTTTTTAAGCCATTGATGTGTGAGACAAAACCCTTTTAAGACCTCTTCTTCACCTCCATACTCGAAGGCAGAATTTTCACCCCATATAATAAGCGGTATCTCAAAGCCAATAGCTAGCTGTAAAGGAATAGCATGAAGAGCCATATGCATTGGCACTACAGGACTTCCGACTGACTGAAATGACTTCAATGTAAATTTCTTTTCTACTTCAGGATTAACACTAAAGTCTATATGATTAACACCTAATTTTATTAAATTTTCAAGATTTGAATTACCTAATTTATTTCTAGCAGGAGTTTTCCATGTAACACATAAAGGTCTTAAACCATACTCTAAAGCTTTGATGACTTGCCAGGTGCTATCTTTTCCACCACTCACAGGTATTAAACAATCATAAGTCTTTGCCTTACTTTTTGTTTTATCAATTAATTCTTCAAACTGTTTTTTTCTATCAGCCCAATTAATATCAACTTTAACTTCTTTGCTGGCACAACCACTGCAATTGCCTTCTTCATTTATATGTAAATTTGGCCTAGTGCTTGGTAATATACAGTTTTTACAGTATTTAAGTTTTGTCATTCAATAATTTTTTATTTTTTCTGATTTTCCATAAAAATTTTAGTGTTTAAAAAATTAAATAAAAATTTACTAATACTATTTGATATATCTTTATTTTTTAATAATTTTTCAATCTTATCCTTTTTAATCAAGTGATAAACTGCACTATCATCTAACAAATACTCTCTTATTTTTGGATCATCAATATCTAAAAGATCCATGATTGGTGCATTAAACCCTACTTTGCGTCTTTCGTCTAAAATAACATCTGGCACTATTGTTCTCATAGAGTCTCTAAGTACCGCTTTAGCTTTTCCGTCTCTTATCAGGTGAGAAGTTGGAATGGAGTAAGCAATTTCAAATAAATTGCGATCTAAAAAAGGTGACCTATTTTCAATTGAAAATGACATCGCATTTAGATCATCTTCATGTAATATTACTGGTACTGCTTCAGTAAACATTTCATTTAACATTCTATTTCGCAATAATCCTGAAACATATTTAGTTTCTTTAAATGACTCACTCCATTTTTCTTTTAGCCAAGAGCTAAATAAATTATTATTTAGGAAAATATGATCTCTAAAATCTTGATTTTCTATATATAAATTAGGATTTTTAAGATAAGGATTTCTCACTATCTTTGCTTGATATTTTTTCCACGATTTAAGTGTTTTATAATAAAGTTCCTTATCATTATAAATATCATGCAAATATAAATTATGATGATCATAATACCCAGTAAATAACTCATCAGCTCCAGTACCGCTAATAGAAACTTTATAGCCATGAGCAGCTACTGCATTCATAAGTTGCCATTGGACATAGTAACTTATTGTATATACAGGTGCGTCATGAATATTTACTAATGAAGTTAAATTTTCTAAAAAATTTTTTTGATCTATTTCTATTGCAGTATGATCTATTCCAAGTTCTCTTACTGCTTTATCTACTAGAGATTTTTCCTCATATCTATTATCCTTATTAACTATTGTAAAACCATGAACATTACATTTTAAGATTTTAGATGCTACTGAAATTAATGTGTTTGAATCTACTCCTCCACTCATGCAAAATGCAACTGGAACATCGGAGCGCATTCTTAATCGAACGGCACTGATAATAGCTTCTTTAGTAATCTCAATAGCTTCAGAATATGATAGATTTTTTTTTTCATTATGTAAAAAATCCCAATATTTGTGAAAAGAAATGTTATTTGATGAATTGATTTTTAAATAATTTCCAGAAGGCAATTCTTTAACTCCCTTAAAGAAAGTTTCACTTGTTTTGTAAAGTGACTTATAACCATTAACTAAATTACGTAATAGGTGATTTTCATTTATCTTTGGCCATTCACCAGCTAAAGTAGAAAGTCCTTTAATTTCCGAGGAGAAATATAAACCATTGTTTGTTTGCCAAAAGTACAATGGTTTTTCTGCAAATCTATCCCTAGATAAAATTAAAGTTCCTTCTTTCTCATTGTACCAAGCAAAAGCCCACATACCCTCTAGTTTATCTAGGGCGTTTTGACCCCACTCGCACAGAGCATGAATCAAAACCTCTGTATCTCCTTTGGTCTTAAATATATGACCAAGTTCCTCTAAATTTTTTCGAATCTCGATATAATTATATATTTCTCCATTGAACACTAGGGCTGTGCCATTATAAATAAATGGCTGATTAGAACGATCGTCAAGGTCAATAATGCTTAATCGACGATGAATTAATGCAACATTGTTATCCTGATATTTATGAGTATAAAATCCTTCACCATTTGGTCCCCTGTGACCTAAAATTTTACTTGTATTTTTAAGATGATTAAGATCTGGTGGAAATTTACCAATATATCCTGCAATGCCACACATAATTAAATCATAAGTATATTTAAATTAAGAAATCATTCATTAAGTTGTTATGAAATTAACTCGATTTAAATCTAGGTTATTTAGAATAAAACTTCTTTTACTCATTTAGTGTCACCTTTATTAATAATTTGACCTTTTTTTAAATCTCTACTTAGTCTTTTTCCTAAAAGTTTCTTTTCTTGACCTGGAGCAAATCCTGTTGCTGGCCTTACCCATGTTAAGTGAGAAACAGATAGTTTTATTCCCGAGGGAAGATCACAAGCTACTGCTATTGATCTTCGACCTTCAATTTTCATCTTTTCTTCACAAATTTGCATTTTTTTTTCTTCTTTACCTAATATTTTTTCAATTTCACGAATTTCACTTACCATCATACGCATCTCATCTGGGTCAGCTGACAATTGATGATCTCTAAAATCAGAATAGTTTTTATCTAAAGTAAAATGTTTTTCTACAATTCTTGCTCCAGCCACAACAGACAATACTGCTGACTTGATACCTAATGTGTGGTCTGAATAACCAATCACAATATTAGGAAATTTTTTTTTTAAGTAAATAATTGATGCTAAATTAACCTGTTCATTAGGTACTGGATAGCTACTTACGCAATGTAAAAATGCTAAATTTTTATTAATTTTTTTTTTAAATAATGAAATTTTATAAACTTTATCATAAACTTTTTGTAAGTCTTTATTATCAGCAGCACCAGTTGATATAATCATAGGTTTGCCAAATCTTGCAACAGTATCTATCAATTTATAAAAATTATTATCACCAGATGAAACTTTAAAAATTGGTTGAATGGTATTTAAAAATTTTGCACTCTCAATATCTAATGGTGTTGAAAAAAATATTAATTTTTTTTTTTTTGCAATTTTCGATAATTCTTTGAATTGTTTATAACTTAACTGAAAATTTCTTAGTCGGTTGAGTCTTGATTGATCTTTAAAACTAACAAATTGTTCTGGGATAAATGTTTGAAATTTGACTGCATCAACACCCGAAGCTGCAGCTTTATCAATCATATCTTTAGCGACATCAAAACTTCCTTCATGGTTATTGCCAATTTCAGCGACTATAAAAACTTTTTTATTAGTATCTATCTTACCAATTTTCATTATTTAATTATTTATGCATATGTAACACATATGAAGCAGAAAACATATGAAAGCTTAGTTTTGAATAAAGCTTAATTGATGGTGTATTTGTAATTTGCGTTCCAACCTCCAAAGTCCTATTTTGTTTTAAACAATTCGCATATGCAAATGAAATCATTTTTTTAGCAAACCCTTTTCCTCTACTTTTTTCATCAATTGCAATCAAATCTATAACAATAGTATTTTTGTTTTTTTTAATTAGCTGAAGAAAACCTGCTATTTTTGAATTCTCCTCTACGACCACCATCCAATTTCCCCTTTTACCTAAGAAAAAGTTTCCAGCCCACTCTTCTTTGATTTTACAGGCTACCTTATTTGGAATTTTTGGATCTTTATAAAAACGACTATGTATAAAAGCTTTTTTAGCAAGTGCTCTTACTTCAAGTTCATCACTTGATTTAGCAAATCTTAAATTTAAATCATTAGAAAAAGTAATTTTTTTAGATAAAGAAAACTGAATATTTATATCCACAGTATAAAAGCCTAACTTTTGTAAGCAAATTAATCTTTTTACATCATCTACTGGAATTTTAGACCAGATAAACATTTTTCCTTTTGGTAAATCTTTTTTGTCTAAGTTAGTATGAAATTTTTGCAATGAATAAACTGGTTTTCTAAATATTTTTGATAACCACTTATCTGAAATAATTTTATTCAAGCCTAACCTTAAAGTAATTATTTTAAACTAAAATTTTTGGATTTTCATTTACAAAATTTTTGTACCAATCTATATACTTTGGATAACCTTTTTCTAAAGGCCAACTTGGATTATATCCAATCAAATCCCTAGCTTTATCTACGTTCAATGTACCTCTTTTTGGCATTAATTTATCTCTCTCAATATTTCTCACCTTAGTGCTAGGAAAATATTTTTTGATTATTTCTGACATATCAGCAATTGAACATGCTTTTCCATAAGTTAAGTTAAATATCTGATTAAAAGCATTTTTATTTCCAATACATTGAGTAACACCATCAACTAAATCATTTATATAAGTAAAGTCTAAAGCTTCTCGTCCCTCATCTGACATGACTATTTCTTTGCCCATAAGAGAATTTTCAATAAAAATTTGTCCTACTCTTCGACTAATACACCTTTCACCGTAAAGTGCTGATGGTCTGATAATAGTATAAGGCAAACCAAATGTCTGTTTATATCCAATTATAATTTTTTCTGACCCATATTTTAAAGCTCCATAAATACCTAAAGGTTCACAATTAGTGTCTTCATCTACTTGATCACTTTCAAAATTTCCATATACCATGCTTGAAGAAAAAAATATGAATTGCTCTACATTAGAGTCTTTACTTCTAGCCCAATCTAGTGAATTTTCCAAAGTTCTAAAACTATGATCAAAAGTTGAATAGGGATCTTTATTTGACCGGTTAGCATGAGATACAGCAGCAAGTTGAATTATTACATTAGGCTTGATATCATTTAATAATCTTGATAACGCGTGATAGTCTCTTGCATCTTGAACTCTTATATTAATTTTTAAAGATTTTAAAAGTTGCGTTCGCTCATTAATTATTGCGCTGGATAACTCTGGATAAGGGAGATCATCTATATTATCAACTAAAGATAATAAGTTATTTACTTGCATA
>MDTG01214735.1_pt1 | contig 10030 bp, 13 predicted proteins | sample 811421 | NCBI WGS metagenome assembly MDTG01 (sample SAMN05326645, study PRJNA326480) | marine metagenome | isolation source: seawater | place: Pacific Ocean: South East | collected 2011 | reverse complement strand
GTTTAATTGATTGGCTATCTCAATATCTTTAAGTTCAATATTTTCTATACCTTCCATTAAGCATTTATGTTTTGAAATTTTAGTATTAAAAGCTAAAGATGACAAAATTCTTACTTTAGCAAAAGCATTAAATCCATTTAAATCAAGCTTAGGATTCCCAGGCTCTGCATAACCCAATTCTTGTGCTTTTTTTAATACGTTTGAAAAACTATCGTTTAGATTCTCCATTTCTGAAAGAATATAATTAGATGTACCATTTAATATTCCATATACTTTATTGATTTTATTCGTAGCCAATCCTTCTTTAATAGATCTTAAGATTGGAATCCCTCCAGCTACAGATGCCTCAAATTCTAAGTTTACTTTATTTTCTTCTGCTAATTTTGCTAAATAATTACCATGTTTAGAAATTAATGCTTTATTTGGTGTTATTACGTGTATTTTATTCCTTAAAGCAGTTTCAACTACTTTCTTTGAAATACCATCTGATGTTCCAATTGCTTCAAATAAAATATCTATTTTTTCATTTTTAAAGATTTTTAATGGATCTTTATAGAAAATCTTTTTATTAATTTTAAATCTTCTTTTTTTATTTTTATTTTTTGCAGATACAGCGATAACTTTAATTTGTTTTCCTGTTTTAAGTTCTATCTCTTTTTTTTTAATATTTAATTCATTTAATAGATAAATACCTATTTGCCCAAGTCCGACTACAGCTATATTTATATTTTTTTTCATTTACTTATATCTGGATATTTACTCTTTTTTGTATAGTCATCTATATAAATTTCATACTCTTCCACTGTCATTTTCGTTATATCATCAGTTTTTTCTAAAATTTCAGATAATTTTTTTTGATTTTCTTTGCTTTTAATGCCATCTTGATTCCAATAACTAGAATCTGTATTTAATGAGCAGCCATTTAGTAAAAAAATTAATATAAGACATAATTCTTTTTTCATTTTAATCCTGTTTTTGATGGAAAATTAAATTTTATATTAAAATTTTGAATAGCTTGTCCTGCGCCACCTTTTATCAAATTATCGATTGCCGATAATATAACTATTTTATTTTTATACTTTGTTTTACAAATAGATATTGCGCACTTATTAGTATTTATTACATCGTTAGTACTAATTAATGAATTTGTGTTTAAAATTTTTATAAATATATGTTTTTTGTAAAAGTTTTTTAATTTTTTTACAATTTTTGTAATATTTATATTTTCATTTAAATCAACATATATGGTGCTTAGTATACCCCTAAACATTGGGGTTAGATGTGGAGTAAAATTAAAATTAAACTTTTTTTTTGTATACTTACCTAACATTTGTTCTATTTCTGGATTGTGTCTATGGTATCCAATTCCATATGCACTTAATGACTCATAAAGGTTTTTGTCTTTATATTTCTTATGAACACCTCTTCCTGCACCAGAATATCCAGATTTTGAGTCAATAATGATATTATTTGTTTTAATCAATTTATTTTGGAATAAAGGAATTAATGGTAAAAGAATAGACGTTGGATAACATCCCGGACAAGATATAATTTGATAATCTTTTATATTTTTTCCATTTATTTCTGGAAGTGAATATAAGCTTTTTCTAATTAAGTTTTTTGCTCTATGATGTTGCTTATACCATTTTAAATAATCAGAATTTTTTTCTAATCTAAAATCTGCCGCTAGATCAATTAAAACATTATTCTTATTTAAATTTTTTGCTATATCTTGGGCTTCTCCATTTGGTAGAGCAGTAAATACTACATCAATATCATTAATCAAATTTTTATTATATCTAATAATTTTTGGTAATTTAAATTTTGACAAAGACTTATCATAATTAGAAACTTTTTTTCCGACAGAAGTATTTCCACATAAATATCTAATATTTACATACTTATGATTAACTAATAATTTTATTAATTGAATTCCTATATATCCAGTTGATCCAGCTACTAATACATTAATCTTACGCATCTTTTATTATAACAGTTAAAAATAAAAAAAAATTATCTTTTAGAGAACTGGAAGCTTCTTCTAGCTTTTCTTCTACCAGGTTTTTTTCTCTCTACAGCTCTTGAGTCTCTGGTAGTTAATTTTTCTGTTTTTAAAGTTGATTTGAGATTTTCATCAAACATTACTAGTGCTTTGGATATGCCATGAACCATAGCACCTGCTTGACCAGTTGGGCCACCACCTTTAACACTGCATCTAACGTCGTAATCAGTTGATTGGTTAATTATTTCAAATGGTCTAGTTATCTGCATCTTATGAGTTTCGTCTGCAAAGTATTCATTATATAATTTACCATTAACATAAATTTTACCTGTTCCTTTTTTTAGCCAAACTTTTGCAATAGAAGTTTTTCTTCTACCAGTTGCATATTTGCTATCTTTAAAATCTAATTTTAATTTTGGACTTTTGATTGTAGATTGAGTATTTTCCATATTATCCTCTAGCAATGTTTTTCTTATTTAATTTAACTAGATCTATAGTTTTAGGATTTTGAGCAGTATGAGGATGGTTATTGCCTGAATAAATTTTTAGTTTAGTTAATTGTTTTCTTCCTAAGACACCAGTTGGTAACATTCTTTTAACTGCTAATTTTAAAGTTTCACTTGGTTTTTTTTCATGTAGTTTCTCGGGTGTTGAAATTTTTATTCCACCAGGATGACCTGTATGTCTATAATATTTTTTATCTTGAAACTTTTTACCTGTAAACTTGATTTGTTCAATGTTTTTTACAACAACAAAATCTCCATCATCCATATGAGGTGTATAAGTGGACTTATTTTTTCCTCTGATAATTTTTGAAATTATTGTAGCTAATCTACCTACTACTACACCTTTAGCGTCTATTTCATACCAGTGGGGTTTTGTCTCACTATTTTTAACAAATTTTGTCATGGATGCGGGATTAATACTTATAAAAGCTGATATTGTCAAATTATATTAATATTGATAGTAATTCGATATTATTTAGCTTCTTAGAAATTAAATTATAAATTAACTGATAAACGAGGAAATTAATGAGTGATAAAGACAAAAAAGGTATAAGCCCTAAAACATATAAATTCGATACATTAAGTTTACACGCTGGTTATCAACCACATAAAAATGCTGGATCAAGACAAGTTCCAATTTATCAAACAACCTCTTATCTGTTTGATGACGTAGATCATGCGGCTGCTCTTTTTAATTTAGAAAGAGGTGGACACATCTATAGTCGAATTTCAAATCCAACAGTTGCTGTCTTGGAAGAGAGAGTTGCTTCACTCGAGGGAGGAACTGCAGCTTTAGCAACTTCATCAGGTATGAGTGCTATATTTTTAGCAGTAATGACTCTATGTGAAGCTGGGGATCATTTAGTAGTTTCATCTCAATTATATGGAGGAACTGTAAACCTATTCAGATTAACACTACCTAAGTTTGGTATAAAGTGTACTTTTGTTAAACCAAGAGACACAGAAGGTTTTAAAAAAGCAATACAAAAAAATACTAAAGGAATTTTCGGAGAACTTGTTGGAAACCCAGGAAATGAACTTATGAATATGCCTGAAATAGCAAAAATCGCTCATGAAGCTGGTATTCCTCTAATGATAGATGCAACATATCAAACTCCATATCTGTGTAAACCTTTTGAACATGGTGCTGATATAGTTGTTCATTCATTAACAAAATGGATGGCAGGACATGGATCATCAATGGCTGGTATTATAGTTGAAGGTGGTAAATTTGACTGGATGCAAAATGATAAATTTCCAACTATGACACAACCATATGAGGGTTATCATGGTTTATCTTTTGCTGAGGAGTTTGGCCCTACTGCATTTACTATGAAAGCAAGAGCAGAAGGTATGAGAGATTTTGGTCCTTGCTTAAGTCCTCAAAATGCTTGGAATGTATTACAAGGTATAGAAACTCTATCTGTTAGAATGAAAAAGCATTGTTCAAATGCAGAAGAAATGGTCAAATATTTATCAGATCATGAGAGTGTAGCATGGGTTTCTCATCCTAGCGTAACAGATCATCCTGATCATGAACTAGCAAAAAAACTTTTACCTAATGGCAGAGGATCTATGATTGCTTTTGGTATTAAAGGAGGAAAAGATGCAGGAGTCGCTTTTATTAACAATGTTAAATTAGCTTCTCATCTAGCAAATGTTGGTGATACAAGAACTTTAGTAATTCATCCTGCTTCAGGAACTCATTCACAAATGGATGAAGCTACACTAAAATTTGCAGGACTTTCACATGATATGATTAGACTATCTGTAGGTATTGAAGATATTGATGATATTAAAAATGATTTTGAGATAGGTTTTAGAGCAGCAAGAAAACCAAGATTAGTATCAAATCAATGAAATTTGAAGTAGATAACAATGAGGTGTATGCATCTACGGGTGGTAGACCTTTTGATAAAAATAAACCATTAATTATTTTTGTGCATGGTAGTGGATTAACTCATATGACATGGGTCTTGCAGACACGATATTTTGCATTTCATGGATATAGCTGTTTAGCTTTAGATATGCCTGGTCACGGATTATCAGAGGGTAAAAGTTTAAAATCTATTGAGGAAATGGCTGACTGGATTAGTAAAGTTATTGATGCTGTCGGTTTTAAAGAAGCTTCCTTAGTAGGTCATTCTCAAGGTTGTTTAGTAACTATTGAGTGTTCAGCAAGATATCCAGAAAAAATTAAAACATTAAGTCTTATGGGTGGAGCTGGAGCTATTCCAATGAACCCTGAGTTATTACAACTTGCTGAAAATAATGACCCTAAAGCAGTGGATTTGATGATGGATTGGGCTCATGGTCCAGCTGGCCATTTCGGAGGTCACCCAGTACCAGGATTGTATCATATTAATACTGGAGGAATGTTAGCTAAATCTAGAACAATAAAAGATACTCTAGGAGTAGACTTTAGAGCATGTGATAATTATAAAAATGGTTTTGAGGCTGCAAAAAAAATTAAGATACCAACGTTATCTATACTAGCAACTGGTGATAAAATGTGTCCAGTTAAAGAGGGAAAAAAATTAGCAAATTTAATAGATGGTAGTAAAGTAGACGTTATTGATAACTGTGGTCATATGATGCTTCTTGAGGAAGCAGATAGAGTTTTGAAAGTTTTAAAAGAGTTTATCATTGAAAATTATCCTGCTAATTAAAGCATTTGAATTCCAACACCAGTTTTAGGGTAAGTATATAAATTATAGTTTGCACATAATTCGTCACCTGCCTTTAAATCTTTTATAGAAACCATAAAAAAATATTTAGCATCAGGTTTTTCTCTTAAATTATAATACATATTTTCAAGATTATCATCATTCTCATTAAATTTTTTAGCTTTAGCACTTGGGTCTATTGGGTCTCCAAATTTTAGTGAAGGCAATATATTTGATACCATTCTTTGAACGGTTGGATTATCTGAATGATTATAAAATCCACCTAAAGGGGTTCTTATATACTTATTTTCAAATTGTTCGTCTCTTATATGAGTTACACCAATAAATGAATTAGCCTTTATATCTTTTGTTGCAAAAAGACCTAAGCCTTCAATAGGGGAGTTTTTTATAGTCAATTCATCTGGTAAGGGTCTGTACATAATTAGAATTTATTTTTTGCATTTAATATTATTTTTAAATCTAAAAAAAGGATTATTTATATGTAGTAATCATATTTTATGAGACAAATTGTCAAAAAACATAAGATTTTTACTAAAAAAACAAAAAAACACAACTTAGAGTTAATTGATCTCTATAAAACATGCTGTTAGACTTTAATTATAATATTAATAACTAGGAGAAACAATAATGACTAAATCAAAAAATCCAGAAACAATCGCTCTTCATGGTGGTGACTACAGAAGTGATCCTGCTACTACATCTGTTGCGGTACCAATTTATAGAACTACATCATACCAATTCAATGACACAGGTCATGCAGCAAATTTATTTGCATTAAAAGAATTTGGTAATATTTACACTCGGATAATGAATCCAACTAATGATGTGTTGGAAAAAAGAGTTGCAGCACTCGAAAATGGTCTAGCATCTGTAACTGTAGGTTCGGGACAAGCCGCTTCAACATTTGCAATATTAAATGTATGTCAAGCAGGAGATAACTTTATTAGTTCAACTGATTTATATGGTGGAACTGTAAATTTATTTACCCATACATTAAAAAAACTTGGTATCGAGTGTAGATATGCTGATCCATCAGATCCAAAAAACTTTGAAAAACTTATAGATGAAAAAACGAGATGTTTCTATGCTGAGACATTACCAAATCCATATTTGAGAGTCTTTCCAATTAAAGAAGTTTCAGATATAGGAAGAAAGCATAACATACCATTAATTATGGATAATACTGCTGCACCTGTAATTTGCAAACCTTTGGACCATGGTGCTGCTGTTGTTGTATATTCACTAACTAAATTTATTGGAGGTCACGGCACAGTAATTGGTGGATGTTTAGTTGATGGTGGAAACTTTGATTGGACGGCAGATGCAAAAAGACAACCTTTATATAATGAGCCAGATATGAGTTATGGTGGAGCAAAATGGGGTGAGGTTGTACCACAGCTAACTGGTGCAAATGTTTCATTTGCTGTTAGAGCTAGAGTTTGTCTTTTGAGAGATCTTGGAGCACCGTTAGCTCCAGATAATGCTTGGGGAATAATTCAAGGTTTAGAAACAGCTCCTCTAAGAATGAAACAGCATTGTTCTAATGCTGAAAAAGCTGTTGATTTCTTAAAAAAACATAAAAGTGTTTCAAGAGTAATTTATCCTACTTTACATGAAGGTGAAATTGCAGCTAGATCAAAAAAATATCTTAAAGGCGGAAATGGTGCTTTAGTAGGTATTGAGGTTAAAGGTGGAGTTGAAGCAGGTAAAAAATTTATAGAAGCTCTAAAAATGTTTTACCACGTTGCTAATATTGGGGATGCAAGAAGCTTAGCAATTCACCCAGCTACTACGACACATAGTCAATTAACTGAGGAAGAATTATTGGCTGCTGGTGTAACACCAGGATATGTTCGTTTATCAATAGGGATAGAACATCCTGATGATATTATCGGTGATTTAGATCAAGCTCTTAATGAATCTGGCAAACCAGGTTTAAAAGCAGTTAGTTAGTGTTTTTATAATAAATATTTAGAAAACTAACTAGAACAAAAACAGATCCTAACTGGTGTAATGATGCATAATAAATTTTTACACCAGTTATTAAAGTGATAATTCCTAAAATTATCTGAAATAAAATTGCAATATTTAAAATCAAAATAGATTTAAATTCTAATTTTTTTTTATAAAAAATAACATTAAGAGTTATCAAAAAGATTACTAATAAATAAGCTGAAATACGATGATAAAACTGTATTACAGAAGGATTATCCAAAATTTGTGAATTAAATAAATCAATTTTATTTATATCGTTTGGTAAAAAATTACCATTCATATCAGGCCAAGAATTATATAATAATCCACCATTTAAACCAGCAAGAAAAACTCCAAGAATAATTTGAAATATAATTAAAATCAAAAATATAAATAGAAAACTTTTATTAATCTTTTCTGAGAATTTATTAACTTTTAGATTTTCAAGAATAAACCAAAAGGTAATTGATAAAATTATTAGAGCCATACTTAAATGAAGTGCTAAACGGTAGTGACTTACATCTGTATTATTTATTAATCCACTTTTAACCATAAACCATCCTAAAAATCCCTGAAAACATATTAGTGAGAATATTAATAAATATTTTATATCGTTAATTAATTTTTTTTTATTTTTAAAATATAAATAAATTAAAGGTATAATTGCAAAAAGGCCTATTAAACGTGCAATTAATCTATGAATATATTCCCAATAAAAAATAACTTTAAATTCATCGATACTTATATTGTAATTTATAGATTTATATTCTGGAATTTTTTTATATTCATTAAAATAAAAATTCCATTGATCAATATTTAGGGGTGGTAACACTCCCTTAAATAATTCCCATTCAGTTATTGATAAACCTGAATCAGTTAATCTTGTAAGACCACCTATAATAATTATTACAATTACTAATAAAAACATAGTAATTAGCCACAAACGAATAAACTTAGTATAGGGATCAATGTTTACAAACATATTTAATACATATAATAATATTTTTACAAACCAATTGAATAAATGTCGCCTAAGAATAAAAAAAAATTGAAAATAATTAGATTAAGTCTTGATAGACTAGATAATAAACTCTTAATTTTAATAAAATCTAGAACAAATTTAGTTAAAGAAGTTTTAAAATTAAAAGAATTTAAAAAAGAAATTGTTGATAAAAAAAGAATAGATTTCATTTTAAATAAGATAAGAAAAAAATCAAAAAGAATGAATATAGATCCAAAGATTACGCATAAAATATGGAAAAATATGATTTGGTCTTTCATAGATTATGAAAGAAGAAACTTCAAAAGAAAATAATTATTTACTATGAGGTGGAAGTTTTTTTTCCACAAATATTTCGTGCTTTCGAGTATCAGGATTATATTTTTTAGCTGAAAGTTTTACCTTTGCTTTTTCACCACCTGCAGGTTTTTTAACATAATAGAAAAAAGAACTATCTGGTTTTGATTCAGGTACAAGTCTTACTTTTACATGAGTTTTTTTTGCCATATCACGTTTTATCTTTTAAATTTTTAACTATATTTGAAATTTTAATTAATTTAATTTTCAAATTATCTGTTCTTATAGAATTATTTGCCGTTTCGTCAAGTTCAATTGTTTTATTTGAATTTAATATCTTTTTTACACCATTTATTGTCATACCTTGATCTTTAAGAAGAAACTTAACCTTTTTAAGAAGGTTAATACAATCTTCATCATAATATCTTCTATTTGCGTTTAGAATTTTTGGTTTAATTTGCTTAAATTGTTTTTCCCAAAATCTTATTGTGTGTGTTGGTAAAACTCCCTTTTTATTAGATTTGAGTTTTAATATCTTTGCAACTTCGCCAATTGTTTTGTACGCTGCGTTTGATTTAATCATTCTTTTAAGTTTACTAATTCTTTAAATTCTTTTGATGGTTTAAATAAAACAACATTTCTACTTGTAATTAATTTAACTTCTTTTGTTTTGGGGTTACGACCAATACGAGATTCTTTTTTTCTAATTGTAAATGTACCAAATTTAGTAAGTTTTAATTTTTTTTCAGATATAATATTTTCAATTATTGTAAAAAAAAAGTCATCAATTAAACTTTCTGATATTTGTTTAGAGAATCCTAATCGCATATAAACTGAATTAACTAAATCTTTCTTAGTTAAATTAATTCTCATTATTTAAATATTTTGTTTTATCTTTTCTATCAAATTACCTTTAACTATTCTATTACAAACATCAAGAGAGTTGGAAAACCCTATAAAATCTGTGCCTCCATGACTTTTAACTACAGGTGAGTCAAGACCTATGAATATAGCTCCATTATAAAGTCTTGGATCTAATCTTTTTTTAAATTTTTTTAAATTAGAAAAATTTAATAAGGTAGATATTTTTCCAAGTATAGTTTTTGTCATAGTCTTTTTGAGTTCGCTTGTAATGAAATTGGCAGTACCTTCTGCTGTTTTTAATGCAACATTACCTGTAAATCCATCTGACACTATAACATTTACATCACCATTCATTAATTCATTACCTTCTATATAACCAGCAAAATTAAAATTATCAGATCTTTTATCATTCAATATTTGATAAGTTTCTTTGATAATTTCATTTCCTTTAAGTTCTTCAGAACCTATATTTAATAATGCTATATTTGGTTTTTCATTTGGATATAAAGATGTATATAATGAAGCTCCCATTATAGAAAAATCAAATAAATTTTTTGAATTGCACTCTATATTGGCACCTAAATCTAATACAACACTCATTCCCTTTTTATTTGGCCATAAAGCTGAAAGTGCAGGTTTATCAATATTTTCAATCATTTTTAAATTTAACTTAGAAATAACTAATAGAGCCCCTGTGTTT
>MDTG01092098.1_pt1 | contig 10030 bp, 11 predicted proteins | sample 811421 | NCBI WGS metagenome assembly MDTG01 (sample SAMN05326645, study PRJNA326480) | marine metagenome | isolation source: seawater | place: Pacific Ocean: South East | collected 2011 | reverse complement strand
TTGGAACAATATCTGTTTGTTCTAGTAGTGATTTTTGTAGTGCCATCATTAGGGCGCCCATTGCTTGATTTGATAGTTTCATTTTATTCTCCTTTAAAAAACGTATCTGAGTTTATATTTTTGTCATCAATAAAAAGATCATAGATTGGTTTTCCAAAATGAAGTTCATGGTATTTTACACCCCAATTTTTAAACTGCTCTTCAGTGACGTCTCTCCAGTCTATTCCAGATCCCGTACCTCGCGCTGTCCAGTATACAATCTTATCTCCATTATCGTACATTTTATTAATTTTTTTAATGTTTTTTTTAATTGGTGTTGCTTTAGAGTAATCTCTATTTTTGGGACTCAAGCAGATTGTTTCATCTATATCTACGTAAATAATCATAATCAAATTTTCCTTTAGAGTTTTTGTATTTATCATTCATTACTACATCGCATTCCAAGATTTATCTATTTTTATATTTAAAGTATCTAAAAAATTATTTATATTATCGTGTTTACTTTTTGGCGTACCGCACTTGTTCCAATGAAATTCAATCCACAATTCGTTAACATAATAAATTGACCCATCATCAATCATTTTATCCAAAACTTCATACTCAGAACCCTCTATATCCATTTTCAAAACAATATAATCTTCTTTCGAAAAATTTGATAGTACCCAATTTGAAAAATCTATGGATTCAACTTTTTCAACTTTTACTTCTTTGTGAACTCTTTTATTCCACTCACTCTTCTCAGTATTTAAAGTACTAGCACCGGTTTTTCTTGTCTCGTCGCCATACCTTGTTACTGTAACAACGTGAAAATCAACTTGTCCGTCTTCAATCCACACTGCCTTCTTTATCAGTTGAGTTCCTGTCTCTAGTATATCTCTCTCAAAAACTTCGTTAGGCTCGAATGAAAACATCTCAAACTCTTGATGGTCTTTTTTAATTTTCTTAAATTTTCTAACAGAGCAACCATCATTTGCTCCGCAATCCAAAAATATCTTTCTCATGTTATGCCCTTCTTGATTCTATGATTGACGGGTCTTTATTAAATGTAGCGTGATGATAATAATTATTTCTCTTTCTTTGTTGGATTACAGAATCAAAACCTCGAGAGGACCAGTTTTTATAAAGATCGATAATCATTTCCTCTGTATAAAAATTATCTTCATAATTTTTATAAACAAATGTCTCTCCCTCCCATTCATAGAGCTTATGGCCGGTGGTGGATATTAAATCTAGTAAATCTTTTGTCTCTTGCAAAGTTTTACCACACTTAGACCCATGGATTTCAATGAAGATCTTATCTAACATAAATATTGTAAATTCATTCACCATATGCTCTAAAACTTCATACTCAGTACCTTCGATGTCTAATTTTAATATGATCTCATCATCCTGAGAAAAATTGTTTTGGATCCATTTTGACAAGTTTATTCCACTTACTAAGGTCTCTTTTCCCGATCCGCATAATTTCTCTTTTATCAGTGAAGAGCTAGTTTTTTCTTCGTCATAAAATGTGAGTGTTTCATCTTTTATCCAAATCGCGTTTTCAAAGACTTTTACATTTGAAAAGTCTTGTTCTAGTTTTTTAAGACTATCTCTTATGTTTTTGCCTTGAGATGGTTCAAAGCAATAAATTTGAAATTCATCCGCCAATGGCCATTCTGACAAAAAAGATCTTGCCGATTGTCCTATGTTCGCGCCGGCATCTATAAAAACTTTTTTCATTTTTTTAATCTCCTAGGTTCTATAATTGTTGGGTCTTTATTGAATGTAGTGTGTTCCCACCCATTACCCGTTGTGTTTTCCCCAATGAAAGGGTTAATAAGATCTATGGATGGCTTTAATTGAATTACTATAGCGTCTCTGTGCTTGTTCTTTGGCACTGTTGCTTTGTGAATTATGTTATTGTCAAATAAAAATAAGGTACCCCTTTTTCCTTGAGATTTATGTATCTCATAACCGTGGTTTGTGATCAAGTTTTGCACGTCGTTAGGGTCAATTCTATCTCTCCCAAACCAAGAAATATTGTATTTTTCTAGATTGTAAACTGGAGGGGGCTGTTCCCATGGGTCTTTCCATTTTTTTGGATACGTTATTCTAGATGTTGGCACCTTTAATCCTTTTCCATTTTTTCGAAGAAAAGTAAACTCTCCACAATCTTTCTCTACATCTGTTAAATATATCAGTATCTTTACTTGCTCTTGAGGATTATTATCAAAGTGCCACAACCACGAAGATATATCAGATTCATTGCTAACTTCGCTTCTGTATATCTTAATATTATCTACATGTACATATGATTTAAATACCGTCTGCTGAACTTGTGGTATAAGGTATTCCCCTAGGCGCTGAAGCTCGTTTTTGCAATCCCAGATATTGTTTAGACCCTTTGCTCTAGCTCTGGTCTCATAGTTCGATTCATTCTGAAATAGAACATCTACTTTGTTTGAAAGATCTTCAATTATTTTATCGTATTCTTTGTTTTCAATATTTAAAACAGGGCTCGAGTTATTATGTTCCACTACCGTTAAATCATATAGATCCTGCTTATCGTCGATTCTCTCTCCCATTGCTGAGTAGATATGCTTACTAAGTTCGTAATATTCTTGCCAGCAGCATGCTGTTTCTGTCATTGAGCAATACCTTTCTTAATGAAATTTAAAATATGTCTAGAGACGTTGTGTTCATAAATATCTCCATGATTGATAAATTGAACCTGTTTGTCGATTATATTTACCACATAATCCCAAAACAATATAAACTCTCTACATTGAGATCTATAATTGAAGTTTGAATTTGTAATCTTCTTTGTTCCTCCCTCGAAAGATGACTCATACTCTCCCTTGGAGTAGTGGTCTTCTGCGTATCCATCCATACCAACGAATCCAACCGAAGAAGCCCCTAAGAGTGCTGCTATCGTGATTAATCTGGGCATTACTCCAACTGATGCAAAGGTTCTCAGGCTAAAAATGAAATTGTTTTCAGGGTTGATTTGTTTGATTGTGTTCATAATTCTAGGGTCTCTACCTACATTAATATCCATTGCGCAGGATATTTTTTTATTTTCCTTTAAAAATGAATGTACTTCCTGGTTAGAGTAGATTTCGTTCGACAAATAAAACAAATCCGGAGTTAAGTTTTTTACTGTTTTGTGTTTTCGATAATCATTACATGTCCAAACTTGATCGTAGTTTTTTGATATATCGTGTATGTTGACCATATTTGTTGAAGGGCCGGCGCCGATGATAAGAATCTTTTGACCATTTACTGAATCTGTAAATTTAGTTTTTTCATAAATTGACTCTTCGTTAATAACCAATTCCGCGGAATTGTAGCCGCTTTCTGCTATTTGAACGAAATATGGTATGCCATGTCTGTTGTTATTTAAATATTGTTGTCTCTGCATAAGATATAGAGTGTCGTAAGGTTTAGTGTTTCCATAATCTTCTACAGGACCAAAGAAAACCTGATCTTTGCTGTCAAACCAGCAAAAATCTAGGTTCTTCTCGGTGTATGATTTTGAAAGATATTTGCGGAGCATTTCTTTGTTTATCTCCTTTTGGTCAATTGATTCACGTCTTGTACAGCTTAAAATGTTTCTCATCGATGGTTCCTATATTATAATCTTGATTTTACGCTCATCGAGACTAAGTTTGTTTATTTCAGGATCTTGATACACTGAGTCTCCTTTTATGTGAGTTGTTGAAATTTCCTCTATTACACAGCCCCTAGCTGAAGAAAAAGAATGCTTTGCGCCGCGTGGGATCACTACTGGTTTTCCAGGAGATAATTCTATCTCTTTATCGTTTAGTACGAGGATACAGTCGCCATAAAGTAACTCAAAAGCCTCTTCTTTCTTTATGTGATGGTGAACTGGGTGTTTCTGACCTGGAAACATTACTATTAGTTTTTTACAATATTCTCTGTTTACTTTATCTATTATTAATGCTCCGGTATTTGAAAACTCTGAAAGTCCGAAATGACAAGAAAGTTCAACTTTCTCCCCTCCATTTAGTGGGATATTTGCTTTTTCTAGTATTGATCTTGTCTTGTTTTTTATTTCTGATATATGATCCCAATCTAGCGTACTCTTAAGATCTTCTATGCTAACCGGGTTATTTGCGGCAATATCTCTTGATAATATTTTACCAACTATACTGTCAACGTGAGAAGCATTTAAACACCCATCTTGTACTGGTAGGGCATAATATAAATGTTCTTTTAAGATCTTTTCTCCATTGGCAAGATCCTTCTTCAAATATATTCCCCTCTTTAGTGTTTCTAAAGTGGAATTCTGCTTGGTAGAAACCCCACTGAGGGAGCGACCTACGTATTCAATCTGATCTATAACTCTTGACATTTGTTCTGGTGTGTTAGAGTATCCGTTTAATTTTATTTCTTCTGTTTCCACACCCACATGTTTCTCTAAGATTGTACAGCCCATCGCAGATGCGATAGGTGCCAAAGTCGGTGAGTGTGGGCTTTCGTGTGTAGAAAATCCTATTTCAATGTCTGGAAACTGTTCTTTTAATTTTGATATTCTGGCCATATCAGCGTATTCTGGATCAGTTGGATATTCACCTACACAATGCATAAACGCAAAATCTCTATTGTTCGATTTGAACAAAGAGTATACTCGGCGCAGTGTTTGTGATGAGGCGCCGGCGGTGGAAATAATGATTCTCTTATTGATCTTTGAAACCTCTTCCAATAAAGGCCAATCATCTATAGAGCAGCTAGCTATTTTAACAACCGAGATATCCAATTCTTCAAGCCAAGGGATTGACTCGTTATCAAATGGAGTTGCCATGGATACCAAGCCTCTACTGTGAATATGGGAAACAATATCGGAAAACTGACTCTTTGAAAGTCTCGTATCATTAAACCTCTTTACATATTTTAAATCCGATTTCTTATAGTCTTGGTGTATAAACGTGTCTAGTTGCCTAAACTGCAGTTTTACTGCTGCCATAATTCCTTTTGATTCCGCCAACTCTGAAAATTGATCAATTATTGATTTTGCGTGTGAAACGCTTCCCTGGTGGTTATTTGCCATCTCAAAAACATAAAACATTGTACTCCCTCCTTTTTAATATATATCAAAAAATCAGCAATACAGTGTACTTTTTCCTTTTCTTATTGTTTATTTTCTATAAAGTTTTTCATAAATTTCAAATTCCCACTCATAATCGATATCAAAACACTCCTGCTCATCTACTTCGAACAATTCAATCTGACCGGGGATTCTGAAATCACCCATCCAAATTCCTCTACCTATGTCTGACATTCTGGAGGCATAAAGAACGTGCGCAGCTTCGTAGATAGGTTTTGCGGATTTTGTGTTCATCACGGCGCCTTCAAGTGGTGTTAAAAACTTGCCTGTGTCGTCCCAAAAATAATTCTTTTTAGCCATTACACCAAATAATCCATCAGACTCAGATCTAAGATATGACTTTGAAAATTCCTCTATTGTTCTTATCTTCAACATAGGAGCACAAGCGTTTGTTAAAACAACATATTCATGCGGCAACTTGTCCCACCACTCATAGATCTCCGTCATTGGAGTACCTTCTGAGTTAGCGGATTTTTCGCTCCTGTCAAAGATGTTAACTGGATACTTCCTAACTATCTCTTTTAACTCTGGTTCATGTATTGAGACATAAATGTTCTCATTTGGTATAAATTCTGAATCTACTAATTTTTTAATATTTATATCTAAAAGAGTTGTTCCTGCGAAGTCCCTAATCATTTTTTTAGGACAACGCTGCGAAGACAATCTTGCTTGTACAAGAAATGCTACTTGGTCTATAGTTTTCATTAATTTCCTCTTAGCTTCTTTCTGGATGGTAATTCACCTTCTGTAACTTTTTTTATTCCATCTCCGAAAGCCGATTCTAATTCTCTTACTCCTGATACCAATTTTATAAGGCCTTGAGGTTCTACAGAGGACAGGTGATCTGATCCCCACATTGATCGGTCAAGTGTTATATGCCTTTCTAATATTGTGGCCCCTAAATATATTGAAGCGACAGTAGTTCCAAGTCTAAATTCATGACCACTGTATCCAACTTCGCAGTTATATCTTTCTTTAAGAGTTTTAATACAGCTTAGATTAAGGTCAGAAATTGGTGCGGGATATGCGGAATTACAATGCAGCAGAGCAAAGTCGGCACTTTCTTCTCTCATCCACTCAACAGCTTTATCTGTCTCCTCTAGAGTGCTCATACCAGAAGAAAAAATTACTCGCTTACCAGTCTTTGCGGCAGCTCTCATAAGCGGTTCATTAGTCATCATTGCGGACGGCATCTTCAAAAATGGAAGATCATATTGACTTAGAAATTCTAAAGAATCTAAATCCCATGGACTAGCAGACCAGCTGATTCCTCTTTCTTTACAATACCTATCTATCTCATCGTATTCTTGCTTTTCAAATTCTACTTTATACTTGTATTCTAAATATGTCATGCGGCCCCATGGTGTGTCCCTCATCACTGTTTTCTGGTGTTCAGGTACACATACGTCTGGGTTTCTTTTCTGGAACTTTACTGCATCGCAACCAGCTACAGCAGCAACGTCAATCAGTTTTTTTGCTGTCTCTAAAGAACCATTATGATTGATGCCAATCTCTGCTATAATATAAGTTTTTTTCACATTATTCCTCAAAGGTTAAAAAATCATTTGGAAGACAAACTGGGTCTTGTGTTCCCGAAATAATTTCCATGCCATGGATACTTTTCCATTCTACCCATTTTTTTAAAATATTTAAAGAGAATTCTACAATGTTATCTTTTACTTGTGACTCATCATTCCATGGGTGACGGGCTATTTCTGAATAAAACCGAGGTCCTTGATAATCAAATCCATAAATCTTTACTTTTCCAGATTTTAAGTAGTAACAAATCGGTAAAACATTTGAAGTCAATTTGTTTTCTAATCCCCATTTAAAAGTTTCACCTATAACTGACTCACTATCAAAGGGAACTGTTCCAAATACAACCTTACCAAACATAAACCTTATATATTCTTGTTCAAAGATTAGATCAAGTTCAGTTTTTGCTTTCTGGTGCAGTGCCAAATATTTTGTAGTTACTACCGGAACTTTTATAACATCATAAATTTTTGAAACCTGTTTCAAAAGATTTGTAAATTTTTCCCATCCTTTATTAATTCTCATAAGCGGTGTTGTACCAAAAGACTTTCTATAAGTCGACAAATCTCCAAAGAAGGAGTCGGGCACAAGAATTTTAATTTTTTTTAAGTCCGGATTATTTGTGTTGTCTAATAAATATTGAAACCCAAGAACATAAGCATTTGGATCTCCAGATGTCCAATAATCTGGTATTATCTTTAAATGTTCTATACAATTGGGAAAAACTTCTTGAAATGCTAATACTTTGTCATCTGTACCTGGTCTATAATCTAAAGAAGATTTTCCAGGGCCTATCACAATTATCTTATCAATCATTATCTGCCAACTCTTTTAAAAGCTCGTTTACCTTTTCATCACAATATTTTATTTTTTTAAATATTGCTCTAGATTCTACAGGAGCTGTCTCAAAGGCTAACTTTACCAAATCCATCCAATGTGTGTTATTTCTAGCTCTAATTTCTTGAATGTCATTAATTATATCATTGTCACTTCTTATTATAAGGTCTTTCAATTTTGTGTCCCAACTTTGTATACCTAGTTTTTGCATATACTCTTCTGTTTGTTTTTTTGTATGACAAGATCCTTCATTTAAATTTTGTTCTTTTCTTGGGAAGTCTAAAGTTTTTATTGTTTCCCATTTTTCAATAAACAAATTTTGTACCTCTTTTTGAAGTATATTGTAACTTTCTTTTAAAGAATAACTTTCTTTTAAAAATACTTGCTTTTGAAAAACAATATCACCAGTGTCTATTCCTTCATCTATCACATGGATGGACACTCCCTTTGGTGTTTTTTCAATAAATGACCATATGTTTGGGCTAGCTCCCCTATTATACGGCAAATAAGATATATGAAGATTGAGAATTTTATTTTTATATGATTGTATTACTGGGGGTTTCACTATGTGTCTATAACCATATGATACTATCAAGTCTGGGTCTATTTCTTTTATTTCTTCTAGTGAGATTTTTTCTTCTGTTTGAAATACCTGACATGTTTTTCTCAAGAAAAAATAAACATCACAAGACTTGTATCCCAAAAAAATAATTTTCATTATTGAATATCCTCCCAAAATAATACAGAGCCTTTTTTTATAGGCTTTGTTGTGATTTTGTTAAATGTATTAAAAAATTCCATTGCTGGTATTGAGCCCTTCAATGCTGGTCTCATTGTTGTAAGATTATCCTTTGACAAAATCTCTCCTTTAGCTATATCTTTTTTTGACACAACAGATCTTCTTGCATTGGAAAAGTTCTTTTCGCTCGATGTCAATTCTCCAAGCTTTTCACTTAAACATACTTCAGTTGTGCGTATATCTTTAACCATCTGGTGAAGCTCTGATGGTTCAATAGCGAACTTGTGATCTGGCCCTTCTAAAGATCTAGATATTGTATAGTGTTTCTCTATAACTGTAGCTCCCATGCTTACAGCCAAAGGTGGCACCAATATACCTTCTGTGTGATCGGAAAGTCCTACTTTAAATTTTGATTTAAAAAAGGACTCTACATTTTGATAATCAAGTAATTTTTTTATTTGCCCCAGGTTTATGTCTCTAAATGGTGTAGGGTAGGCATTATTGCCATGAAGGAATGTGATATCTGGATTACTGTTTTCTTGCAAAATCCATTCTATTATTTTATTGATTGTGTTTATATTAGATCCGATACCAGCTGTGATAATTAGCGGCAATTGAGTTGATGCTACACATTTTACAATTCGAGGGTCGGTTGATTCAAATCCAGCTATTTTAAATCTTTGTACACCTAAATCATATAATTCTTCAACCGCTTTTTCATCAAAAGGTGTTGACATAAACTCTATGCCAATATCATCACAAAATAATTTAATATCTTTTTGCCACTCTCTTGGCAACTCTATGTCTTTAATAAGTTTGTTTATATTTTTATATCCTGCGAAATCTGGAGTATTTTCAGCATATAATGTTTCTGAGGAGTAAGTTTGAAACTTTACTGCATTTGCTCCAGCGGATTTTGCGACTTTTACTAACTCAAAAGCCTGATCAAGGTTACGGTCATGATTAGCCCCCGCTTCGGCTATAATAAACACACTCATCTACTATTTTTTCCAATTCCTGTTCTTGTAAGTTTTGATGTATTGGAAGATTAATAATTCTGTTGCTTAAGTTTTCCAAGTTTGGTAATTTATATTCTACCCCATATTGTTTAGAAGTATGTAAAAACGGGTAGTGAAAACTAGACTGAATACCTTTTTCTTTCAAATACTTTCTCATTTTATCAGAATAAAATGAATTTTTCAAGACTAAAGAACTTAAATAATATGATGAGTTCTCATCATGCTGAGCAAAATGTCCAATATAACTTGAAATACTATCTTTTATAAATTTAAAATTTGTTTTTCTTTTTTCTATATTTTCTAAGCATTTTTCAAGCTGACACAAACCTAGACTAGCATTAAGATTATTCATATAAAAATTAAAACCTGGCTGAACAAGGTCATACGTATCTTCTATTTGTTCTCTTCCAAAGTTTCTGCCCTTGTACATAAAATCAGCAGCATGTTTATCGTTTGTAGCCAGTAAGCCGCCATTAGACATACATATTGGTTTTACTGGATGAAATGAATAAAAAGCATAATCATATTCAATTGAAGGTGATATACAGTGAGCTGAATCTAATACTAATAAACAATCGTTCTCTAAGCAGAATGCGTTTATGTTTTTTATACCACTCACTCCGCCATATAATACAGGCATGACAACATTTTTCTTTTTTGTGTTTTCAAACATTTCATTTAGAGATTCATGACATAAAAGTAAATTTTCATCAACATCTACATAAATTACTTCATGATGATTCTTTATAGCAGCATATACAGGCGATACAAAGCCTAGAGATGTGGTGT
>MDTG01066327.1_pt1 | contig 10030 bp, 8 predicted proteins | sample 811421 | NCBI WGS metagenome assembly MDTG01 (sample SAMN05326645, study PRJNA326480) | marine metagenome | isolation source: seawater | place: Pacific Ocean: South East | collected 2011 | reverse complement strand
TCGCGGATAGATTTGGGTATTGTGACTCAAAAAGAAGCGATTACATTTTATGATGAAAATACCATTGTATTTACCGATGAAGAATTTAAAGGAATTGGCGGTAACGCCTATGTCATTAAACTCGATGAAATAAAAAAAACCATCATTAAGAAAATACCAACGGCGTCAGATTAAAATAAATCTATATCAGTGCTTTTGTCGTTTGAGTTAATTAAGTTATTTTCCATTAACTGTTCATAAAAGCACAGCCTATTGCGACCATTTTCTTTTGCATAATAAAGTGCCTTATCCGCATTTTCCAATACAGTAATAGGGAAATCATAAGGACTGATACGACACATGCCTATACTTACAGTCATATTTTCAACAAATGGAAAATGAGTGTCTCTGATCATCTCCATAAACTCATTCATTTTCTTTTCGATAGATTCAAAGTTAGTAGGTTCAAACACTATCACAAATTCCTCACCACCAAAGCGAAAAATCAAGTCTGTTGAACGCAGGAAGTGACGCATTTTTTGTGCAAGTAACAATAAAACCTCATCACCACAAACATGACCAAAGCTATCATTAATTTTTTTGAAATGATCAATATCAAGCATTGCTAACCAAGATGTTGAACTGAGCTTTCGCTTGCGATTATCATCCGTTTTAACCGTTTTATGCTGTTTAATTACTTGCTTTTCAATTAGCTGCTTTATTTTTTTATCAAATGTTTGCCTATTTAACAGACCAGTCAGTTGATCCCGTTCATTCTCATGCAAGATAAATAAATAATTTTCATAAATACGGCAAAAGGCATTAAGCAAAACCTGATCCGAGCTTTTTAAACCTTTGCAAACAACAGCAATTGCACCTATCGGCTTTTCTTGCAAAGATATTGGTAACCAACGTTTCTCGATACCATCAGCAGACTGTACAGTAATAATGCAAGCTGAGCGCAAACATGACAACAGTTCAGGCTCTGGTGAATCAACAACTTGACGTTGCGCCCACTCAAACTGATTACCATTGATTACTTTTAACGATATACTGCGCTCAATCGTTAAATCACTTTGCACGTCTAAATCCTTATAAACTACAATTTCTGTACAACCAACAAATTCTTGGATCGTCGAGATCAAGCTATATTCCAATGAATCTACATCACGGTTTTTGGTTATTTTAATTAGTGAATTTAATAAGTTTTCTTCCATAAGGATCCTCTATTCAAATAACTGAACATTCTTATTATGACTAATTACCCGTATAAAAGATTATAAAAATATAAATCAAACAAAAACGTCAATAAAATTTGCTCTCATAATTACATTAACGAGTAAGAAAACCCAGTGCTAGTCGTAAGTGTAGTGTGTAAATACTGTTTAGTCACAATAGAAAGTATGACATTCTGTATTTATCGTCAACTTAGCGTTTAAATTTTGTTTCTAAAATAACAGAAGAAGTCGTACGTTCAACTCCATCTAAATTACCAATATCATCGAGTAAATGGCTGAGTTTTTCTAGATTTTGTGCTTGCACAACTGCAATTAAATCAAACTCACCACTGATAGCATACAATTGTGAGATGGCATCAATCTGCTTGAGCTCGAGGTTAGTTTTAGTGGTTAGTTTTTGCTTTACCTTAATCGATACATGGGCCGATACCATGGCACTTAAGTACGCATCGCCATAGTCAACACTGTAGCCCTTTATCACTCCAGTCTCTTCTAGCTTTAACATCCTACTTTGTACCGTTGAGCGTGATAAGTTAAGTGCCCTGGCAAGATCAGAAATACTCGCTCTGGCATTCGTGCGAAGTATAGAAAGTAGCTTTTCGTCTTGTATAGTTATCATATTGATTATTAACCTCGTCATTTTGTATTTTATTTTAATCATTTTTCACAAAATAGCACTGCAAATTTAAGCTTTGAACTCAGATAATAGCGGTAGTAAATAAGAAAAATTATTAAAGCACATTATTGCAGGGTAATAACGGCTTGATTAACCCATCAAATGCAATTTGTTTTTTTTCATATTAAGCCAGAATTAGGTGTAACAAATGCAAGTAACAAGAGAATTATTCAACGACGTAATGGTCCCTAACTATAACCCATCAGAGGTTATTCCGGTGCGTGGCCAAGGTTCTCGTGTTTGGGATCAAAACGATAAAGAATATATCGACTTTGCTGGCGGTATTGCGGTCAACTGTTTAGGTCACTGTCACCCAGCCCTTGTTAATGCGTTAAAAGAGCAAGGCGAAAAAATCTGGCACTTATCCAATGTCATGACTAATGAGCCAGCACTTCGATTAGCTAAAAAAATCACCGACGCAACATTTGCAGACAAAGTTTACTTTGCAAACTCAGGCGCAGAAGCAAATGAAGCAGCGCTAAAACTCGCACGTCGTTTCGCATTGGATGTACATGGTGCTGATAAAAGCCAAATAATCGCATTTAACAAAGGCTTTCATGGCCGTACCTTTTTTACCGTAACTGTGGGTGGCCAAACCGCATATTCTGACGGTTTTGGTCCTAAACCAGCCGCAATTGATCATTGTGACTACAATGATTTAGCTGCTTTTGAAGCACTGATCAGCGATAAAACCTGTGCCGTAATGATGGAACCTCTGCAAGGTGAAGGCGGCATTATCTCTGCAAATAATGAATTTATCAAAGGTGTGCGTGCTTTGTGTGATAAACACAATGCATTGCTTATTTTTGACGAAGTACAAACGGGTGTAGGCCGTACAGGCTCACTATACGCATACCAAGAATTAGGCGTGACACCAGATATTTTAACAACAGCAAAAGCGTTGGGTGGCGGTTTCCCTATTGGTGCGATGATCACCACTTCTGATATTGCAGCACATCTTAAAGTGGGCACGCATGGTTCAACCTATGGCGGTAACCCGTTAGCGTGTGCAGTGGCAGAAGCGGCATTTGATACCGTGAATACCGAACAAGTGCTAAGCGGCGTTAAACAGCGTGAACAGCTTTTCCGTGATGGTTTTGCAGCGATCAACGCAAAATACGACGTATTTAGTGAAGTACGCGGTAAAGGTCTATTATTAGGCGCCGTACTAAACAGCAAGTTTGAAGGGCGCGCTCGCGACTTCTTAGTAGCAAGTACTCAACAAGGGCTAATGAGCTTAGTTGCTGGTACTGATGTTATTCGTTTTACGCCTTCGCTGGTGATCCCACTTGAGGACATTAAAGAAGGTCTAGTGCGCTTTGAAAAAGCCGTAGCAGACGTTGTAAACGGTTAACCTAATTTAACGCCCTGTTTAGGGCGTTAATGGAGCACTTTTAAATGCAAGTATTACGTCCTATAACCGCAAATGATTTTGACTCACTAAAACAAATAGCAATAGAGTCAGGCCATGGTTTTACATCATTACCTGTTGATGATGCCTTGTTGCTAGAGAAAATTGAACGAGCAGAAAGGAGCTTTGCAAAAAACATTAATAAGCCTCAAGACGAGGGCTACCTATTTGTATTAGAAGACAGTGAAACAGGTCAAGTCGTTGGCACTACCGCGATTGAAGCGGCGGTCGGTATGAACGTTCCTTTGTATCACTATCATTTAGGTAAAACGGTTCATCATTCACGCACTCTTAACGTATATAACACCGTTGATATTCTCAGCATGTGTAATGATTACACCGGCTGCTCAGAGATATGCACACTATTTTTACGTGAAGATAGCCGCAAAGGGCTAACAGGACGTTTCTTATCGCGTTCACGCTTTTTGTTTATGGCTCAACACAGTGAGCGTTTTGCCGATACCATCATTGCAGAAATGCGTGGCGTTAGTGACGAAAACGGCCATTCTCCATTTTGGCAATGGCTTGAAGAACATTTTTTCAGTATTGAATTCCCACTAGCCGATCATTTAGTCGGCTTAGGCGATAAAGTATTTATTAGTGAATTAATGCCCAAGTACCCTATTTACGCCAACCTGTTAAGCAAAAAAGCGCAAGCTGTAATTGGTAAAGTACACGAGCACACTAAACCTGCACTAAAATTGCTTGAAAAAGAAGGTTTTGAGCATCGAGGTTACGTTGATTTATTTGATGCTGGGCCAACAGTTGAAGCCAAACTTGGCAATATACGTAGCATCCGTGAATCTCAAGTATGCCCTATTACCATAGGTGAACTTGATCATATTAATCAACAAAGTTCCGACACCTTAGCTATTTGTAATCAAGGCGTGAATGACTTCAGAGCCACTTTCACAAAACATGCACATTATAATCATGCTAAACATACCTTGATTATTAGCAGTGAAGTTGCAAAAGCACTTAAATTAAAACAAGGAGATGCAGCGCGGTTTTTCCGTCTGTAAACCTCTGTAGGAGTTTCTATGAGCGTTAATACGCACAACAGCCAACTAATCAATAACCAATGGCAAACTGGCTTAGGTCATGATTTCAGTTCAATAAACCCAAGTAACGGGGATATTGTTTGGCAAGGTAAAGCAGCAAGTAAAGAACAAGTAGACGCAGCGATTAAATCAGCTCGTCAGGCACACATTACATGGGCAAATACCCCAATTACAGAGCGTATTGCGGTTCTTGAACGTTTTGTCAGCCTGCTAAAAGAAAATAGCGAAGAGTTTGCGACTATCATTGCCCGCGAAACAGGTAAACCACTATGGGAAACACGCACCGAAGTGGGTGCTATGACAGGCAAAGTGGCGATCTCAATAAAAGCTCATAATGAACGAACAGGCACTACTGAAAATCCAATGCCCGGCGCTAAAGCTTTTATTCGTCATAAGCCGCATGGCGTAGTGGCTATTTTTGGCCCTTATAATTTCCCAGGCCACCTCCCTAATGGTCATATAGTACCGGCAATTTTAGCGGGTAATACCGTCGTATTTAAACCATCTGAGCTAACCCCACTTGTTGCTCAATACACACTTGAGTTATGGTTAAAAGCAGGCCTGCCAGCTGGGGTGATCAACCTTATTCAGGGTGAAGTTGACACCGGTATTGCACTTGCTAGCCACCAAGATACCGATGGCTTGTTTTTTACTGGCAGCTCAAACACAGGTCATTTATTACATAAGCAGTTTGCTGGACATCCAGGTAAAATTTTAGCGCTAGAAATGGGGGGGAATAACCCGCTCATAGTTAAAGATGTGGCTGACGTAAATGCTGCCGTGCATGATATTATCCAATCCGGCTTTATAACTTCTGGCCAGCGCTGTACGTGCGCCCGTCGGGTATTTATTGCAAATACAGCTAATGGTAATGCTATTTTAGAAAAGCTGATCACCGCAACTAAAAGTATTAAAGTTGCAGACAGCTTTAGCGAAGAACAACCTTTCATGGGGGCTATGATCAGCGAAAAAGCAGCGCTTGGGATGGTCGCCGCTCAGCAACAATTGATTGATATGGGAGCTGAACCTTTAGTTGAACTAAAACACTTAAAACCAGGCACAGGTTTTGTAAGCCCTGGTATTATCGATGTAACAAATGTGGCCAGCATCGCAGATGAAGAACACTTTGGCCCATTAATTAAAATTTATCGCTATAGCGACTTTGACAGTGCAATTGTGGAAGCGAACAATACCTCATTTGGTTTATCGGCTGGGCTTTTAAGTGACTCAAGTGAAGATTATGAGCACTTCTTAAAACATATTCGCGCCGGTATTGTTAACTGGAATCGCCCAATTACCGGTGCATCAAGTGCCGCGCCATTTGGTGGTATTGGTGCCAGTGGTAACCACAGAGCGAGCGCCTATTACGCCGCAGATTACTGCTCATACCCAGTAGCCTCTGTTGAAGCACCAAGCGTTAGTTTACCAAGTACCCTTGCGCCGGGCTTAATTATTGAATAATCAGTCTGCTGCTTAACGGCTGCAGAAATTAAATTAAGGAATTAAAAATGCACACAGATGTAAATGCCCTTTTTGACAACTTATGGCAAAACTACCTAGCGGTAACACCGTCAGCTGTAAAAGTTCATGAGCTATTAGGCTCGACACAACAAGATGATGTGATCAACGACCATATTGCACTACGCACTTTCAATCATGAAAAAATTGGTCTGGAAAAGTTAGCCGCCCATTTCTTAGCCGTCGGTTATAAAGAATGTGGTGAATATCATTTTGAAGCTAAAAAATTGTATGCTAAACATTATGAGCATAGCGATCCAAAGCAACCAAAAGTATTTATTTCTGAATTACTTGTAGAGCAATGTTCTGAGCAACTGCAAGCCATCGTTAATGAGCTGGTTGCCAGCATAGATGCAGATGCCGTAACCGCAGAAAACTTCTTATACTCAGGCACCCATTGGCAAGTAAGCTCTGAAACTTATAAACAGTTACTCGCTGAAAGCGAATATGCAGCATGGATGTCAGCATGGGGTTACCGTGCTAATCATTTCACCGTGAACATTAATGAACTTGCCAAATTTGATAAAATTGAAGACGTTAACCAAGCGCTTAAAGATGCCGGTTTTGCCCTTAATATTTCAGGCGGTGAAGTAAAAGGCTCACCTGAGGTATTACTTGAGCAATCATCAACCCTTGCCGATGACTTTGCCGTAGAGTTTAGTGACACGACGATGAGCGTACCTAGTTGTTTTTATGAGTTTGCCCTGCGTTATGCGAAACCTGATGGTGAACTATATACCGGTTTCGTTGCTGCATCGGCCGATAAAATCTTTGAAAGCACCAATGCACGTTAATAATATAAAGCCCGCAAGGGCTTTTTTTAAAAGACAAAGTTAAAGTTTCTTGTTATTTTAATAATAACAAAAAGGAACTCGTATGAAAATTCTACTACTCATTTGCTGTGCTTTTATGCTGCCGAGCCTTGTCTATGCAAAGCAGGCTGTTACTTTTTTGTCTTATGAATATTTTATCACTGCAGAAGAGAAATTTATTGATGATGAACGCTACCTTGCTGCTTTTACGAAAGCACTCAGCCATAAATTTAAAGTAGAGCAACACACAACTAACGTCGCTCGGATGTTAAAGCAGCTCTCTGGTCAAACCGATGTGTGTAGTTTTAATATATTGAAAACACCTCAGCGCAAAAAACAATTTATTTTCTCTGCGATGCCCTCCTCTATGTTCTTACAACGCAGAGTATTTGCTCTAAAAGACACGCTCAAAGATTTGCCTGAACAAGTGTCAATTTCAAAGTTACTCGCAAATAAACACACTTTTGCCACACTTACATCTACTAGTTATCAAGAACTTGATAGTATGCTGACAATGTACCAACATCAAATCGTGCCCATAATTGGTGCTGGTGATTTTTCCCGTTTAGCAAAACTACTCTTGCACAAGCGTGTTGATATGATCATTGACTATGACGTAAGTGTTAAACATTTTTTAACATCCCAGCAATATGCTGAACTAGATAGTCGTGAGATCATAGAATACCCAGAGTTTAATAGCGGCTACTTTGCTTGTAGCAGAACCCAAGTTGGCACACAGGTGATTAAGCAAATAGATGCACTCATGCAAAGTGCTAAAATGCACCAGCCCATCAAGCAATATCACTATGCTAATTTTGATCCTGAAATAGCTGAACGAATTATGACTATTTATAAAACTTACTATAAACCAAGTATTTATAATGATTAAATTTACTTACCGACAAGGTATACAAAACGAGCGTGCTATATATACATTAGGGTAATGCGGATACTCATGATGCCCTTGAGTAGGCTGTAATGTATTGATTGATAACATCAACAAACTTGCAAACTTTATTACTTACAAAAACCTGGTAGATATATTAGTTTACTTGAGTTTTCGTAATACAGATACACTTGCTGACTGCTCTAAAAATTCGGTTGTAGTCCACAAATGGCAATAGCAATAATTACCATGCAACTTTTAGACACTCGTGTTGGAGCGCATACACTAGTAACGGCAACTAACTTTTCAATTCTTCAAATTTGCTGAAGTTGTAGTGTTAAATGCACATATTGACAGCCAAGAGTAACTGACTGATTTATCAAACTCTTAATTATACGATACGAAAACGCAGTTGTAATGAACAACTGCGTTTTTATTGTTTTTATACTAGGATTATGAGTCACTATATAAATAGTGGTTTATAGTCGTTTTCTAACTGTTCAAATGACAAATCACCAATAAAACGGCCAAAACTAAGCCACGTTGCTAAACCACGTAAATCTTTAAAATGTGGTGGAACAAACTTAGGGTCTTCAATTACACCTAAATCATGTAATTGCGATATTAGTCTAAAGTCATCAATCGAGATTTTACCCACTAACAGCAAAGGTAATTGATCGATGCGGCCAAGTTGTATCGCAACCCGAATTAAATTGTAAACCAATACAAACCCTTTGATATAAGCGATATCTTTAGTAAATGGCAACCCTGTTGCGGTACTGCCACGAAATACTCGCTGGGCCAATGTATAGCTCTCATCTTTACTCAAGCCTTGAGCAACATAATCACGATATATATCAACAAACTCAGCCCCATCAATTACCTTGGTCACCGCTTGAATACGATTTACTAACTTCGCTAAACGTCGAGGTGTTGATTTAAGGGTGATGATTTCGGTTAGTACTGCCAGCCCCTCTTGTGTCACTGTTGAACTTGGCGTGCCTTTACTTAAACAGGTTAAGTATGGCTGAGCTAAACCATTTTGCGTTGTACCGACGTGGATCCAGCCCTCATGTACTTCTAAAATATCAAGCTCTCGTTGAGAAAACTTTACATCTTGATTTAGCTTAATATTATTAGCACCAGCAGCTGCATCACTGACGATCCCATCACTAATGACCACTTCAACATCGATACCTGGCATGCTTAAACGTACTTGTTCAGCTAGAATCCGAACGGCTTCATCAGCATCTATATTTTTAGGATCATCAGGTAAAATATCGGCCGCTAATAGATTTTTGAGCGGTAACTCAAGCATATTTGCAAGCTCTGATAACGATGGCTCACCGGCATGAAATAAATCTTTTGGATGACCAAACAACTCTACAGATAAATCATGAAATTCAGCAGTGCCACGATATTCAAGCATACTCAATACCGTTTTGTACTCGCTGCACATTTTACTCATATATTGAGCGATAGGATTGAGTTGCCCAAGCTGGCTAATGATATTACGGTTTAGATCAGAAAATGCTTGGCGTAGCTCGCTAGGTACAAAACCTAGATCCCGTTGCTGATAATAGGCTTTATCAACCAGTGGGTTTTTTTGACATTTTTGTCTAAAAAACTCTTCCTTTATGCTTTTATCCCAATTTATCGCATCTAAGATGCGGATCGGGGTTTGTAGGGCGATTAATCGATCTGATAACTCGCGAGTTTTAAGTAATAACGCCTTATCTATCATGCTCTAAGCTCACTGATGAATGAGCCTAGAGGATAGGCTAGATTTGCTCATTTTCAAAGCAAATTATTACTTACTTTGCAAATTTACAGGGCTAGAAAAATCGCTGATACGATTAACCATGTGTCCATTTTTATAAATGACCAAGGTAGGCACACTACTGATTTTATTATCAATAAATAAATCATTACCGTGATCAATGTACACCGGATGTATGACTTTAAATTTTTCGATATATTCATCAACAGCTGCTTGATCTGTCCATAATTGGCTAACCCTAGCTTCAGTATCAATTCCCTGATTGGTTAATAGATTGATTTGCTTTTGAGCTGCGGCACAGTTTGTTGCCATCTTCGGGCGAGTATCAGCTAAATACCAATCACACCACGTTGCCGTATATAATATTGCTTTTAAGCCAAACTCTGGAATAACTAAAGCAGTCGCAGCTTGCTTATTACCTTCATCTAACAAGCGTGGCTTTGCCACCACGCCGTCATGTGATAATAATCGCAGTGTATTATCAAGTGCTTTATCTGCTTCATGGCCTTGAAAAATCACTTTGCCCGTTTTATCGAGTAATACATGAAAAGGAGTGCCTATAAATTGATAATGCTGAGCAACTTTTGCGGTATGATCACTCATGATCGGCATGGTTAAATTAAACTGTTTTTTAACAGCTGCAACAGCAGTAGGATCATCATTTAGATC
>MDTG01006527.1_pt1 | contig 10030 bp, 11 predicted proteins | sample 811421 | NCBI WGS metagenome assembly MDTG01 (sample SAMN05326645, study PRJNA326480) | marine metagenome | isolation source: seawater | place: Pacific Ocean: South East | collected 2011 | reverse complement strand
TTGCCTGACCCCGCCTCAAGGCTGTGCAGTTCTCCGCTGCGCAGCCTTGAGGGTTAGCCGCTTTGTACGGCTATTTCGACAGACCGCAGATGCGTTATCCTGACGTTTTTGCCGGTGCCTGAACCATGTCTCCTGCCAAGCCAGAAGTTGTCATTACCTACTGCACACAGTGTCAGTGGCTGCTGCGCGCCGCGTGGCTGGCGCAGGAACTGCTGTCGACATTCAGTGATGAATTGGCAAAGGTCAGTCTTGAACCGGCTACGGGCGGGACGTTTCGGATCACCTGTAATGGCGTGCTGATCTGGGAGCGCAAGGTCGATGGCGGCTTCCCTGAAGCCAAGGTGCTCAAGCAGCGCGTGCGCGATGTCATCGACCCAACCCGGGATCTGGGCCATAACGACCGCTAAGCGTTGCGCGGGGCTAGTGCTTAGCGGGTTTCTTTAGCGGGCCATTCGCGCCGAGGCAAAGATCGCCAGAATGATCAGTGCGCCGCCAATACACATGCGCAGTGTCGGTTGCTCGGCGAACAACAGCCAGGCAAATGCGATGCCGTAAACCGGCTCCATGGCGAAGATCACTGCCGTGGTGCGCGCCTTCAGTACGCGCAGGCTGGCAACAAACAGGCTGTGCGCAAGGCCGGTACAGAATATGCCGAGCATGGCCAGCCAGAACCAACTGATCGCGCTGAGGTTGGGCAGTTGCTGCCAGGTAAAGGGCAGCAGGCAGATGAGAACCGTGAAGTTCTGATACAGCGCGGCCTTGACCGGGTCCAGGCCTTTTGTACTTGCCCGGTTTAGCAGTGACAACAGCGCAAACAGCAGGCCTGAAAGTACCGCCCAAAGCAGCCCCTCGGTTGCCTGATTGGCAAGGTCGAAGCTGGGTGTTACCAGTGCCAGACCGACACACACCAGCGCGACCATGAGAAATTCGCTGGGCCGCGTTCGCTCCCTGAACAGAATACCTTCGAGCAATACGGTAAATGCCGGGAAGCTGGCAAAGCCCAGCGTTGCAATCGCCACGCCGGAGACATTGACCGCCTGGAAAAAGCTCACCCAATGCCCGCCCAGCAGTAGCCCGCCAAGCGCGAGCAGACCGAGTTGTCTGAGTGAGGGATGTTGCCCGCGAGACTGCTTGAATAGTTGTGCAAACAGAGCCAGCGCCAGCACGGCAAAAATTGCCCGCCCGGAGCTGATTGCCATTGGGGTAGTGCTGGCTAACTTACCGAAAATGCCCGACAAACCGAAGAGCAGGGCGCCCAGATGAATCGCCCACAATGCCTTGCGCTCGTTCATGCCAGTCGTGCGCCATTTGCCAGCGGCCTGTCGAATCCGGCAAGCACGACGCGTTGTTGATCGTCATACACGCCAGTCACTAACACTTCGGAGCGAACGCCGGCGACCCGTTTGGCGGGGAAGTTACACACGCACAAAACCTGACGGCCGATAAGCTGATCGGCTTGATAGTGCGCGGTAATTTGCGCGCTGGAAGTCTTGATGCCCAACTCGCCCAGATCAACCTGCAGCACGAAGGCGGGCTTGAGGGCTTTGCTGTTTGGCTGCGCCGAGATGATGGTGCCGACCCGTAATTCGATCCGTTGAAAATCTTCCCACTGTATTTCCTGCATAACGCCTCCAGCCTCAAGTGGCTCTAGTGTAGGTGGCGGGGCGTGGGATTGTCTGTCGCGAAAGTCGCGCGGTTTGTCGCGTTACTCGCGCAGGCGGCGTAATTGTCGGGGCGTCATGCCGCAGTGGCGCGAGAGGGCGGCGGTGAAGGCGCTTTGCGAGCTATAACCGGTTTGTTCGGCCACTTCATGCACCGCCAACTGGGTGCTGATGAGTAATTGGCGACCCTGTTGCAGACGCCGTTGGCGCACAAAATCCATCGGCGTGATGCTGTTTTCGGCGAGAAAACGTGCATGAAAGCGCGCCGTAGATAAGCCGCTGATACGCGCCAGATCATGAACTTGCAGTGGGTGCGCAAGATGCTGGTCGATGTAGGCGGTGATTGCCGCCATGGGCAAGCCGTGTGGCTCGCTGCGCACTTCAGCAGTCAGGCTGGCCAGCAGCAAGATGGTGCCTTGCTCGGCAATCAGCGGATCGTTGATCGGGCTGTTGGCCAGCCAGTTGATCAACTGACCCTGACGTGCGCTGAGGGCGCAGGTACGGTTCTGTTCGAGCAAGCTGCGACTGGCATCGGCATGCCTGCCAAGGCGTTCTGTCAGCCAGGACTCTGAGGGCACATCAAGCACCAGGCAATCACTGCCTTGCGGGCTGCCACACGCATGTACAGCGCTGGGTGGAATCACGGCCATCATTTGCGGCGCCATCAGGCTCTCTTGCCCGGCGACTTCGAGTTGCAGGTCGCCGCGCAGGGCAAACACCACTTGCGAGTGCTCGTGGCTGTGGCTGAGCAACTCCTGATCGTAATGACGCAATGTGAGTAGGGGCATGAACAACTCTCTCGGCAGAAGCTCCAGTTTATCAGGGCTGTAGTGCCGTTGGGCGGTTTTGGGCCAGCCTTGAGCTGCATGTAACCAATTTGCCATATGAGCTTCATATTCAGGTCATAGCGACCACTCAAGCTCAGGAAAACCCGCCCGGAGGTTGTCCATGAGCAGTGCTCAGATGATAAAACCCAGCCGCAAACAACGCGTCCGCACTCTGTGGATTTCTGATGTGCACCTTGGCACACGAGATTGTCAGGCCGAACATCTGGCCGCCTTCCTGAAACGCTATGAAGCCGACAAGATTTATCTGGTCGGCGACATCATTGATGGCTGGAAATTGCGCGGGGGCATCTATTGGCCGCAGGCGCACACCAACGTGATTCGTCGCCTGTTGACCATGAGCAAGCGCGGTACCGAGGTGATTTATGTCACCGGTAACCACGACGAGTTTCTGCGCGGTTATACCAGCCTGATGCTGGGCAATATCCAATTGGTAGATGAAGCTGAACACATCACCGCCGACGGCCGTCGCTTGTTGGTAATTCACGGCGATCAGTTTGATGTGATCACCCGCTATCACCGCTGGTTGGCGTTTTTGGGTGATTCAGCCTATGAGTTCACGCTCACTCTTAACCGCTGGTTGAATCACTGGCGGCGCCGGTATGGCTACGGTTACTGGTCACTCTCGGCGTATCTCAAGCACAAGGTCAAAAGCGCCGTCAGTTTTATCAGCGACTTCGAAGAGGCAATTGCCCACGAGTGTGTAAAGCGCGGGTTTAACGGCGTGGTTTGCGGGCATATTCACCATGCGGAAATTCGCCCGATGGGCGACGTCGAATACATGAACTGTGGCGACTGGGTCGAGTCCTGCTCGGCGTTGATCGAGCATATCGACGGCCATATCGAGTTATATCGCCTGGCTGAAGATCAGCAGCAACAGGCTGATTTGCACAAGCCGGCCAGCGCTGCCAGCACGCCAGAGGCCGGTACGGTGACGCCGAAAAGTGAGCCTGCTGCATGCGATTGATGATTGTGACCGATGCCTGGGCGCCGCAGGTAAATGGTGTTGTCACCAGTATTGCCGCGCTGATTGGCGAGTTGCGCGCGCTGGGCCACGAGGTCGACGTATTGGCGCCGGATCGATTTCGCTCGGTGCCTTGCCCGACCTATCCGGAAATTCCACTGGTGTGGAATATTTGGCAGGTAGGTGCCGCTATTCGTCAGTATCAGCCTGACTGCGTCCATCTGGCCACGGAAGGTCCACTTGGCTGGGCTGCCAGACGCTGGCTGATCAAGAACAACATGGCGTTCTCCAGCGCCATTCATACCCGCTTTCCCGAATACATCAGTACGCGTTACCGCTGGCTGCCGCTGAGCTGGGGTTACGCCTACCTGCGCGCATTTCACCGGCCCAGCAGGGCGGTGCTGGTGACCACCGAACGGATGCGCGATGCGTTCAAACAGCGCGGTTTTCAGCGTTTGCAGCTGTGGCGCAAAGGCGTGCAGGGCGATGTTTTCACCCCCGCTAACACCGCTGCAAAGGCGCATGACCGGGCGGTGCAGTTTCTGTATGTCGGGCGCATCGCCCCGGAGAAAAACCTGCAAGCGTTTCTCGAACTGGATCTGCCCGGCAGCAAGCATGTGGTTGGCGACGGCCCGCAGCGTGCGGCGTTCGCGCAGCAGTATCCGCAGGTAAAATTCCACGGTTATTTAAGTGGTGAGGCGTTGGCAGAGGCGTACCGGCAGGCCAGCGTTCTGGTGTTTCCCTCACTCACCGACACTTACGGGCTGGTGATGCTGGAAGCACTGGCTTGCGGCACTCCGGTGGCGGCGTTTGCTGTGCCGGGGCCGCTGGATGTGTTGCAGCAGGGCGTGACTGGGGTGATGGATACGGATTTGCGGCGGGCGTGTCTGGCTGCGCTCAAACTTGATCGCAAGGTCTGCGCCGAGCATGCTGCGCGCCAGTCCTGGCGTGCATCGGCGCTGGAGTTTCTTGAGCAACAACCGTTACTCGATGGCGGCCGTTGTGGTTTGCAACTGGCTGGGGCAACGCCCAATTAAGCCTTGTGCTCACATGATGACTTTGTCGCGCAGCTTCTCGGCGGCTTGTTGCAGGGCGTAGATAACCCGTTCTTTGTCGAAATTCTGGATGCCATTGGTGTCCAGATACATCGAAAAACCGGGGATCTCATGTTCGACATAGCTGGACGTCGCGCCCAAATCCCGGCGGAAGTCGACCACCTGATAAATCTGCACCGGGCGGGTAAAGCCCTTGACGCTGATCTGGCCCTTGTCGCAGCACATGATCACGTCTTTAACCAGTGAATAGGTTTCGTGCGAGATCAGAATCTCGCCAGACTCGGCCGCACTTTCAAGGCGGCTGGCAAGGTTCACGTCGCGGCCGATGATGGTGTAATCCATGCGCGTATCGGCGCCGAAGTTGCCCACCGTGCAGTAGCCGGTGTTCAGGCCCATGCGGATTTCCAGTGGCTTGGTGATGCCCTGCGAGCGCCATTGCTGGCGCAGTACCTTCATGACTTTGCGCATGGCAATGGCCATGGATACGGCTGCTACCGCGTCCTTCTTGGCGCCCTGGCTCGCCGGGTCGCCAAAGAACACCATAACGCTGTCGCCGATGAACTTGTCGATGGTGCCGCCGTACTTGAGGCAGATTTTCGACATTTCGTTGAGGTAGTTGTTGAGCAGGTCTGTCAGTGCTTCGGCCTCAAGCTCTTCGGACAGCTCGGTAAAGCCTTTGATGTCGGAAAAGAATACCGTCAATTTTTTTCGCTGGGTTTCCAGTCGAACGGTTTTCTTGCCGCTGAATATCGATTCCCAGACTTGAGGTGACAGATATTTGGCTAGGTTGCGTGCCAGTCGGGCGGCTTTTTCCTGTTCGCGTTTGATTTCGCAGCGCACGGCATCCAGACGCAAGCTCTGTTGATGCATGAAGTAGCCGGTGATGCAGATGAATACGATGGTTGTGCCAATACTTGCCAGTGCCAACAGTGGCGGCGTATCGAGGTTGATCTGCGGGCTGATCGCCGCTGAAGTCAGCACGGTGCCGATGATTGTCGAGAGCACGGCGACTGCGCCGGTGCGCAAACCATCCGAGACCAGTGCGCCAAACGTCACGGCGAGCAAGGCCATGAGGCTGGGCACGGGTGAGAAGCCCATGAACGCGATCGCAATGCCGCAATGCAGGCCGTCGATGCCGAGCATGATGGCGTTACTGGTGTGGGGTTTATTCTGCTTGAGACGTTTCGACAGGTGTTGCGCGAGGTGCGGATAGAGCAACGCGTACGGCACTATCCAGACATTCTCGAAGGCGAGATGCTGGCAATAAGTGCCGACTGCAACGCTGGCCGCGATGATCAGATAAGCAATAACCCGCGAGTAATACTCCCGCATTGTTGCATCGGAAGCCGCGTTGTTTCGACTGGGGGGCGTGGCATTCATGCTGGAAGGGTTGTTCCCTGATAATTTTCTGACGTCTCTCACGGACGCCTATTCCCCTGCAAGGGCTGGGCCAGTCTTGCAGAGGTGGCGGGATCATAACCAAGGCATGCAGTGTCGCCAAGTGGCAATTGAGCTGTTTGGCTGCACGGGGCAACGAATTATTCAGCGGTCTCCATCGCCGCTTTGTAGATCGAGTTTTTCGGTTTGGCGAAGACCCGGCGCAACATCGGCTCGAAGAACGCCAGCGGCAGGCTCTTAAACTCGGGATCAAAAGCGGCGCCATCGTACTTGGCACAAAACTCGATGGTGGCGTGGTATTGCGGGTGATCCTTGAATTGCTCGCGCAGGTGGCGATCCATCCCCAGGTGATGGAAGAAGTAATAACCCTGAAAAATCCCGTGGTTGGCCACCATCCACAGGTTCTCGGCACTCACAAACGGCTTGAGTATGGCCGCGGCAATATCCGGGTGATTGTAGGAGCCGAGCGTATCGCCAATGTCGTGTAGCAGCGCGCAGATCACGTACTCTTCATCGCGACCATCCTGATGGGCCCGCGTAGCCGTTTGCAGCGAGTGTTGCAGGCGGTCGATCGGGAATCCGCCGAAATCACCATCCAAAAGCTTCAGGTGGGTCAGGATGCGGTCTGGCAGATGGGCGGCGAAGGCGGTGAAGTCTTTGGCGATAATGGCCCAGTCGTCCGCAGTACCTTGATCCATGTGCGTGAAAGTGGCTTGAGCGCTCATTGAGTCGGTCTCCTCGGTGTGCTGATTGTTATTAGAATTTGATGCGCCCGGTGAACGCATCCTTGAGCATTACCCAGTCGCCCATCAGCGAATAGAACGGGTAATCGAAGGTTGCCGGACGATTTTTCTCAAACACGAAGTGGCCGAGCCAGGCGAAACCATAGCCGGCCAGCGGAACGGCCAGCAGCCACAGCCATTGTTGGGATACCAGCGCGTAAGCAATGATGCACAACACCAGCAAACTGCCGACATAATGCAGGCGACGGCAGGTCGGATTACTGTGCTCTTGCAGGTAGTAAGGATAAAACTCGGCAAAGCTTTGAAAACGTGATTCGGCAGGTCGGGTCATGGCGGTTCTCCGCTTATTATTGGCTATTCGCAGCGTGCCTGATGCGCGGCGGCAGTGTCACTTTGGGTTTTCGCAGTGTAGGTTGAGTGGCTCGCGCAGCCAGTGACAATAAGTGCCAGTTTAGTATCCTTCTCATTCAAACCGACCGGATTGGTCATAGCTGAATCTAATAAGAAACCACCATGAGTGAACGTACGACTTCATCGAATTGGGCTTTGGGCATCGTGCAGGCGCTTGAAATGGGCGGTGTCGATTGCCGGGCGATCTTCCCGGAACTGGGCCTCAATTACAGCGACCTGGAAAACCCCGATGCACGCTTTGCTCAGGACGACATGACGCGGTTGTGGCAGCGGGCTGTGGCGATTTCCGGCAATCCGGCGATTGGTTTGAACATGGCTAAAGTGATCCGCCCAGCCTCGTTTCATGTGGTCGGCTACGCGCTGATGTCGAGTGCCAGCCTCAAGGAAGGGTTGGCGCGTCTGGTGCGTTATCAGCGAATCATCGCCGAAGGCGCCGATCTGAGCTTTACGCAAACGGCCAAGGGCTATGAGCTGGTGTTGGCGATTCATGGCGATCGCCTGCCGCCGGCCCGGCAAAGCGCTGAGGCTTCGATGGCCTATGCGCTGGCGTTTTGCCGCTGGATCAGCGGGCGCATGATCCAGCCACGGCAGGTGTTGTTCCAGGGCTCGCCGCCGGACGATATCGAACCGTTCCAGCAGGTGTTTCAGGCGCCGTTGAGTTTCAACTCCAGCCACTATGCGTTGCTGTTTGAGCCTGCCGACATGGAGGCGCCGTTACCGACTGCGAATCATTCACTGGCGCAACTGCATGACCGTTTTGCAGGTGAGTACCTGACCCGCTTCTCTGAGAGCCGTGTCACTCATCAAACCCGACAAGTGCTTTGCCGGCTGCTTCCCCAAGGCGAGCCGAAGCGTGAGCGGGTGGCGCAGACGCTGCTGGTTTCCCAGCGCACCTTGCAGCGCCGGTTGCAGGAGGAGGGCACCAGCTTTCAGCAATTGCTCGACGATACGCGCCGTGAACTGGCCGAGCAGTACTTGCAGCAACCTTCGCTGACGCTGCTGGAAGCTTCGTATTTGTTGGGCTTTGCCGATCCGAGTAATTTCTTCAGGGCATTTCGACGCTGGTTCGGGGTAACCCCGAGCGATTACCGCGCTGCCCACCTGCAAGGTGTAAAGGCCGACAAAGCCAGCGTTTAATCCGCGTGCTCAGTGACGCCAGAAGGTCGGCACGAACAGGATCAGCACCGTCAGAATTTCCAGGCGGCCGAGCAGCATGCCGGTAGTGAGAATCCACTTGGCGGTGTCTGGCAGGCTTGAGAAATTACCGGCCGGGCCAATGATTTCGCCCATGCCCGGCCCCACGCCAGAGAGCGTGCTCGCCGCGCCGCTGAGTGCGGTGATCCAGTCCAGCCCGCACAGCGTCAGCCCGAGCGCGAGTACCGCGATGGTGCTGGTGTAGACGAAGGCGAAGGTCAGGATCGAACGGACAATGTCTTCATCAAGGCGGTGGTTGTTGTAGCGTTGCTTGATCACGGCGCGCGGGTGCACCAGTTGCAGCAAGTTGGCTTTGAGCAGGCTGTACGCCACCTGAAAACGGAAAATTTTCAGGCCGCCAGCGGTCGAGCCCGAACAGCCGCCAACAAAGCCGATGTAGAAGAACAGCATGCCGGCAAATCCGCCCCACAGCGTGTAGTCGCCCAGGGCGAAGCCGGTAGTCGAGATGATCGATGTGGTGTTGACCGCCACATGGCGCACGGCTTCAAGCCAGTGCAGTTGGGTTGTGAGTGCGTACCACGAGCCCAGCACCAACCAGATCAGCAGCAGAATTCCGATGAAGCCGCGCACCTGCTGGTCGTGCAACAAGGCTTTGTAGTTGCCGCGCAGCACCGATACGTACAGCACGAATGGCAGGCTGCCGAGAATCATCAGCACCACTGCAACCCAGTGAATGGCCGGCTGCGACCAGTTACCGAGTGAGCGGTCCGAAGTCGAAAATCCGCCAGTGGCGATAGCGGACATGGTGTGGTTGATCGAGTCGAACAAGCCCATGCCGGCCAGCCAGAACGCCAGGACACCGATCAGGCTCAGGCCGACGTAGGCCAACACCATGAACTTGGCCACCATGTGTGAGCGCGGCAGGATTTTTTCACTGCGGTCAGACGATTCGGTCTGGAACAGTCGCATGCCACCGATGCGCAACATGGGCAAAATGGCCACCGCCATACCGATAAAACCCATGCCGCCGAGCCAGTGCAGCAGCGAGCGCCAGATCAAGATGCCCTGCGACATTTCATCCAGGCCGCTGAGCACCGTAGCGCCAGTCGCGGTGATGCCGCTCATGCTTTCAAAGAAGGCGTCGGTGTAACTCATTTTCTGCGCGAGTACGAACGGCACAGAGGCAAAAACGCCGACCACCAACCAACTCGAAACGGTCAGCAGGTACATGTCGCGGGGGCGCAGATTGACGCCTTCTGGCCGGCCTCTGGCAATCAGCGCAAGACCGGCGATCAGGCAGCAGATGCTCGACCAGAGAAAGCCGCCCATCTCGTTCGTGCGCTCGTATATCAGCAGGGTGATTACGGGCACCAGCATGCTGATGGCCAGGGTAATCAGAAAGATACCGTTGATGAATCCGATGATTCTCAGCGTCGGCCCTGACATGTTAATGCGCTACCCGTGTTGTTTTAGTCACCAAGGCATTGCCCGACGTGCCTGCATAAAATAGTGCGCAAATATTGGCCACCGGGTTAGTGCCTCCAGAACGCGCGGGTGACCAGAACAAACACCGTGAGGATTTCGAGGCGCCCGAGCAGCATACCGATGGTCAGCAGCCACTTGGCCGAGTCCGGCAGGCTGGCGAAGTTACCGGCTGGGCCAATAATCGGTCCCAGGCCGGGGCCAACGTTACACACCGCGGTGGCGGCACCGGTCAAGGCGGTGACCCAGTCCAAACCGATCAGTGCCAGGCCGAGGGCGATGATGCCGATGGTGATGGTGAAGAAGAACGAGAAAG
>MDTG01433773.1_pt1 | contig 10031 bp, 14 predicted proteins | sample 811421 | NCBI WGS metagenome assembly MDTG01 (sample SAMN05326645, study PRJNA326480) | marine metagenome | isolation source: seawater | place: Pacific Ocean: South East | collected 2011 | reverse complement strand
TTAATAGAGTAACTACTGTATCTTTGAAATCTAAATCTTTCTCTTTTTTGAAAGACAAAGAATTGAAAGGGTCCATTATTATTCTTGGAAGTTTTGAGCTGTCTAACAATCCATCTTCCAAGTCAAATTCCCATGCACGATTTTGTTTAGCCATTAATTCTCTTTGTAATTTATTGGCTAATTTTATAATCAAGTCTTGAAAGCTAGTAAGTTGTTGGTCCAAATTTTTTCTTAATTTTAATATTTCGTCAGAATTTTCCAAAATTTCTGCTTTTGAAACTTCATCAAATTCTTTAGTAAATATTTTATAATCTTTATCCAAAATATTTTTATTTAATTTTTGTATTATTTTTTCACTACTTTGTTCATCAGACTCAGTATCTACAAGTTGTTCATCTAATTGTTGTTCGCTAAATTCATAATCTCCATCAATCCCAGTTTGATCTTCTTTTTGTTGTTTATCATCAGAACTTTGATTTTCTTTTTTTTCATTTTGATTTTCAGGATTATCATTTTGTTCATTTTTCTCGTTTTCTTTTTTTTCATCCTCATTTTCTGATTCAAAGACTTCCATTTCCTGTAGCAACTCAGAAAATTTAGAATTATATGTTTCCTGATGTTCATAATTTTCTTTTAAATAGTTTAAATGTTTATCGAATGAAGATTTTAGCTCTTTATCCCAGTAACCTAAAATTTTTTCAGAAAGTGGATTAAGTTTTATTTTAAAAAAATTTTTGAGCATATAAAGCTCAAAAGCTTCAATAATATTAACATCTTCTTTTGATTTTAGCTGGTCTTTACGTTTAATATTTATTTTATGATTATAACTCTCATTAAAATTAAGAGATATTCCTTTTAGCATTTTAGCGCCCAGTATTTCATATCTAATTTTTTCAGCAATATCATACATTTTTTTACAAGATGGTTTACTAGGTAAATTTTTTAAGTAAATTTCTTTATTAGAAAATTTTATCTTAAGCGCCTCCGAGTCTGTTTCAGCCCTTAATCTTGCAAAATCATTCTTAGTATTAATATTGTCTATTTCAAAAAAGTTGAAATTTTTAGAACTAAAGTTTTTCTTTAACTCATCATCAATTTTGTATTCGTTAGATATTACTTTAGCTGTTGAAATTAAAGCTTGTTTAAATTTTTCTTTAAAATTGTCTTCTTTTTTATTCATTTATATCTGAATATTTGCCATAGATTCTGGCAGCTCTTCACCAAAACATCTTTGATAATATTCAGCAATAGTACCTTTTTCAGAATCATCACATTTATTTAAAAATGTAACTCTAAATGCATATCCTGTATCTTTAAATATTTGCGAATTTTCTGCCCAATATAGAACTGTTCTTGGACTCATTACAGTTGAAATATCTCCAGCTATAAAACCTTTTCTAGTCAGAGATGCCACCTTAATCATGTTAGATACTTTTTCTTTTCCTTTTGAATTGTTTAAATTTTTATTTTTTGCTAATACTATTTCCATTTCTTTCTCTAGACTTAAATAGTTTAGATTAGTAACAATATTCCACCTGTCCATTTGAGCTTGGTTTATTTGTTGAGTTCCTGAGTAGAGTCCCGTTGTGTCCCCCAACCCAATTGTATTTGCAGTTGCGAATAATCTAAAAAACTCGTTTTGTTTTACTACTTTATTTTTATCTAAAAGAGTAAAGAAACCATCACTTTCCAATATTCTTTGTAAAACAAAAAGAACATCAGGTCTTCCAGCGTCATATTCATCAAATACAAGCGCTACTGGGTTTTGAAAAGCCCACGGCAAAATACCTTCTTTAAATTCTGTAACTTGCTTACCATCTTTAATAACAATTGCGTCTTTTCCGATTAAATCAATTCTACTAATATGTGAGTCTAAATTAATTCTTAAGCATGGCCAGTTTAGTCTAGCTGCTACCTGGGTAATGTGTGTACTTTTACCAGTTCCATGATATCCGTGTATTATAACTTTTTTATTATAATTGAATCCACTAAGTATTGCTAAAGTTGTGTCCCTATCGAATTTATAATCTTTATCCACTTCAGGAACAAATTCATTTTTTTTTGAAAATCCATCTACCTCCATATCGCTATCAAAACCAAAGCTTTGCTTAACTGATATTTTAATATCCGGTTTTATATTTAAATTAGGTGTCAACTTTTGCTCTATATGTATTTTTAAGTTGAGTATACGCTAAAGTAATTACTTTTAGTTTATCCTCATATTTTTTATTTCCTGCATTCTTATCAGGATGAAATTTTTTGACAAGTTTTTTAAATTTTGCTTGTACTTTTTCCCATTTTAAACCCACAGGCAAATTAAGAATTGTAAAAGCTTTTATGTCATTTTTATCAAAATTAATATAACTTTTGTATTCATAACCATTTTTTAAATAATCATTATTTTTTTCATCATTTAAGGTATTTTTCCAGAGTATTTTAAAAAAGTTATCATTGGATGAAAAGCTTTGAGTGGGCTTATGCCACGTAATGTCAGCTCTTAAAAAATTAAATATTTCTTTGTCATTCATTCCAGAAAAATAATTCCAATTTTTATTAAATTCTTTAATGTGTAATAGACATAAAAGCTTATATTTTTTGCTGTTATCCTTTTCAATAGGTGCTTTATATTCTCCTATTTCAAAACAATTATTCCAAGCACAAATATTTTTCATGTTATATATTATTATAGATTATGGATTTAAATCAATTGATCAATACAATAAAAAAAAAAATATCAGAATCAATTAATGTTGACTCTGTAATAGTCGAAGATAAAACTTTTTTACATAAAAAACATCATTCTTTTATTAAGGGTAAATTTCATATAAAGCTTGTAATTAAGTCAGACGAACTAAGAAAAAAAAATAAGATAGAAGCTACAAAAATTATAAATCATATATTAAATAAAGAAATAAAAAATTATATACATTCAATTCAAATATTTTTTGAATAGATTTTTTTTTAGAAATATAGCAATTTTATTAACTTCATAACTGTAATTAATTATTGGTTTACCAATACTCTTAAGTAATATTAAATTAATTTTAGAAGAATTATTTTTTTTATCAATCTTCATAAAATTAACTATTTTATTTATGTCTTTATAATTAAAATATTTATTAAATTTTACATTTATTTTTAATGATTCAATATGTTCAACAATTTTCTTTAAAGTATTTTTTGATAACAAATTTTGGTAATAGCTAAATTCTGCTGCGCTTATTATTCCAAGAATTACGGCTTCACCATGATTCAAATTCTTTGAGTAATTTGTTGAAGCCTCGTAAGCATGAGCAAAAGTATGAGCAAAATTTAATTTTTTTCTTAAATTCTTTTCTTTGGTGTCTAATTCAACCACTTTTTTTTTATCTTGCAGCTTCTGAGAATTGCTTTTTCAATAAGTAATTTATCTAATTTTAAAATTTTAAATTTATTATTATTAAGAAAATTAAATTCATTTAAGTTAGAAATAAGAGAATGTTTTAACATTTCCCCATAACCACAAATAAGTTCTTTTTTTGGAAGAGAATTTAATAAAGAAGTGTCAGAAATTACTAAATCAGGTTGATAGAATGAACCAATTAAATTTTTACCAAATTTGTTATTTATACCTGTCTTTCCTCCTATTGATGAGTCAACCTGTGCTAAAAGTGTGCTTGGTATATTAATAAATTTTATTCCTCTTTTATATATGCTGGCTACGAATCCAACAAGATCACCCGTGATTCCACCCCCAAATGAAATTATGGAGTCGTTTCTATTAAAATTTTTTTTAAAAAGAAATTTTAATATGCTATCAGCAGTTTTTTGGTTTTTATTATTTTCGTTGGCAGTGACAAAAAATGTAATTTTATTTTTACAATTAATTTTTTTTTTTTAATATATTTAATTTATTTTTAGGAATTTTTCTATCCACTACTATTAGGCATTTATCAAAATTAATATTCTCTGATTTTAAAATTAAATATAATTTTTTTAAAATATTATATCCAAAATATATATTGTAATTTTTTGATTTTGTTTTAATCTTAAGTTTGCTTAATTTCATATAATTTTATAATTTTTTTTACTATTTCATATTTAGAATGATTTTCACAATCTAATTTAAAATTTGCCAATGAGTATTTTGAAGACCTGTATTTAATAAGTTTTTCAATTTCATTTTTATTTAGTTTATTTATTATTGGTCTTTTATTATTTTTTTTGACTCTATTAATAATTGTTGAAGGCGACCAGTTCAACCAAACAGATAGATGATCCATTAATATTTTTTTTCTGATTTCATCATTCAAAAAAGCTCCACCACCTAAAGAAATGACACAATTTTTTTTGTTTAATATTTCAATAGTTAAATTCTTTTCTACCTCCCTGAAGTGTTTTTCCCCTTTTTGTTTAAATATTTGAAATATTTTCATACCTTCATTTTTTTCTATATTTTTATCTATATCAATAAAATCTAAATTTAATTTTTTTGATACTAGAGAGCCTATAGTTGATTTTCCTGATGCCATCATTCCTACTAAAATTAAACTTTTATATGATCTCATAAGTTTCTATATTGAAAAAACACAAATATGTCTTAATTTGAAATTATTTAAGGATATATGCAATTTGGTAAAAACACAAGATCTGGACCTTTGAGCGGTTTAGGAAAGCTGCTTATAAAATTTATTATATTTATTTTTGTTCTCATAGTTTTATTAGTTTTGGTAGATAGAATTGATTTTCCTTCACCAAACAAAAAAATAGAAACATTTATCCCAAATGAAAATTTTAAAGTTATCAAATAAATTATTTACATTTTTTTTTTTAGCATTTATTCTAAATATAAATAGTCTTTATTCAGAAGAAGAAGCTCAAGATATTTGGAATATTGATTTTCAGAAAAAAAAGGAAGCTGAAGTCACAGTTTCAAATGAAACTATTGAAAATTCAATTTACGAAATGCAAACAAATAAAAATAATGATTTTGAAGTCATTAAGGAGGAAAATACAAAAGAAAATAAAATAAAACTTGCAGGAATTTACGACCCGCAAGAAAATAGTCTTTCATTAGAAATGTGGTCGAATTCTAATGGTATTCAAATAAAATCAGTATTAAAAAAAATTGATGAATTAAATTTATCAAATGATTCAAGAGAAATATTAAACATTGTATTATTAACCAATTCCTATATTCCAAAAAAAAATATAACAACAAAAGAATTTCTTGAATTTAAAAATAATTATTTAATTAAACTTGGCGACTTAAACTTAATAAAATTATATTTGATTAAAAATAAAGATTTAAATGAAAATGATAAATTGATTAGATTTTTTGTAGATGAAAATTTATCAAATTCTCAGCTACAAAATGCATGTAGCATATTTGACGAAATAAAAAATGTATCTAATAATTATCTTTCAAAGTTTAAAATTTATTGTCTATTTAATTTAGACAAAAAAAATGAAGCACAACTTCTTTTTGATTTAAAAAAGGAATTGGGACTCAATGATAAATTTTTTGAGAAAAAATTTAATTATTTAATGGGGTATGATGCAAAAAATGTTAAAGAAATTTCGGAAGAAAACTTATTAAATTTTCATCTATCTCATAGAACAGATAAAAATTTTTTATATGAACCAAACAAAAAAACAAAAAAAATTATTTGGAAATATCTTTCCTCAAATAATTTGCTTGAAAAAACAGAAACAATAGATTTAGAAAATACAGACAAAATAAAACTTATCGAGAAAGCTACTCATGATAAAAATTACGATGAAAAGCAATTATTCGATTTATATAAAAGATATCAATTTAGTATTGATCAATTAATAAATGCAGAAGAATCTTACAGTTTGTTACCAAATCATAAAGGAAGAGCATTACTTTATCAAAAATTGTTATTATCAAAAAATATTGATGATCAGATAAACTTATTAATTAAGATTAAAGAATCTTTTGTTAAAGACAAAATTGAAAATGCATTTAATTCTGAGTTAACAAAAGTACTAAATCGTTTTACTGTTGAGGAAATATCATCAAATCATTCTTCATTTTATAATAAATATTATAAATCAAATAAAAATAATAAATTTAATGTTAAATTTAATAACAAAATAATTCATCAGTCCAAATTATTAAATTATTTCATTGAAGGAGAAACAATAGATAGAATTCAGAAAGAAACGAATGATCTATTAAAAAAAATAAAAAAAAATAAAAAATATTATTTTACAACTAAAGACATTATTTTATTAGAGTCTCTTGTATCAGATGGTATTGAAATTAGTGCAAAAAATAAAGATTTATATGAAGCAAATGAACCTGACATACCCTATGACATTCAAATAATGATTAATAACAATGAAACAGCTTTGGCTTTACTAAGGTTGGTCCAAATAATTGGAGAAGACGAATTGGATAATTTGGGCACTGAAACTCTTTATTTTATGATAAGTACTCTTAATCAGATAAATCTAGATTCAATTAGAGATAAAATAATTTTAAAAACTCTTCCATTAAAAGTTTAGATTTAATATAAAATTAATTTATGACGATAAAAAAAATTTTAACCGAACCAAATAAAACGCTAAGGCAAATTTCAAAACCTGTAGAAAAGGTCGGAAAAGAAGAACAAAAGTTAATGGATGATATGCTTGAAACCATGTACGACGCTAAAGGTATAGGCCTTGCGGCAATTCAAATTGGTGAACCGTTAAGAATAATAGTAATGGATATTTCTAAAAATGAAAAAGAAAAAAATCCAATGTATTTTGTAAACCCGGTAGTTAAAAAAAAAAATATAGAACTTTCTACATATGAAGAAGGATGTTTATCAGTTCCCAACCAATTTGCTGAGATTGATAGGCCTAGCAAATGTGATGTTGAGTATTTAGATTACGATGGTGAGAAAAAAATTCTAAAAGCAGAAGGATTACTGGCAACTTGCATACAACATGAAATGGATCATTTAGAAGGAATTTTATTTATAGATTATTTATCAAAATTAAAAAAAACAATGATTATTAAAAAATTATCTAAACAGAAAGGTAAAGCAGATAGGATAGTTGTTTAATTAATGAATAAAAAAATTGTTTTTATGGGTACTTCAGAGTTTGCAGTACCAATATTAAAATCATTGTATCAAAACGGTTATCCTATAAACACAGTTTATACCCAGCCTCCAAAAAAATCCAACAGAGGTCAAAAATATAACAAGTCTCCAATACACATTTTTTCTGAAACATTAAATTATGAAGTAAGAACTCCAGTATCATTAAAAAATAATATTCAAGAAAGAGATTTTTTAAAAAAACTAAAATTAGATATTGTAATTGTTGTAGCTTATGGACAAATTATACCTAAAGAATTATTGAGCTTAAGCAAAAATGGATTTATTAATATTCATGCTTCACAACTTCCTAAATTGAGAGGAGCAGCACCAATACAAAGGTCATTGATGAATTTAGATAAAGAAACAGGAATAAGTTTTATGAAAATAAATGAAAAAATGGACGAAGGTCCAGTTTATAATATTTTTTCTACTGAAATAAAAGATAATGAAAATGCAAAGGATTTGTCAACAAGGTTGGCAAATCTTGCCTCAGAAAAAATATTGTATTGCCTGGATGATATTTTTGAGAATAAAGCAATTTTTAAAAAACAGGACGATAAAAAAGCTACATATGCAAAAAAAATAAAAAAAACTGAGGGAAAAATTTTTTGGAATGATAACGCAAAAAAAATATTAGGAAAAATCAATGGCTTATATCCATCTCCCGGTGCCTGGTTTTTATTTAACGGAGAGCGGTATAAAATTTTAAAAGCAGAACTTTCAAATGCAAAAGGAAATCCTGGTTTTATTTTAAGTACAAACTTTGAAATAGGATGTAAAGATTCTTCAATTAAAGTTTTAGAAATTCAACGTGAAGGAAAAAAACCCCAAAGTATAAAAGAATTTATGCTTGGTACGAAAATTAAAAAGGATACAGATTTAAATAATGCATAGGTATCAGGTTTTAATTGAATATGAAGGAACTAATTTTTTTGGCTGGCAAATACAAAAAAAGGTAAATACTATTCAAAAATTAGTTCAATCTAAAATATCAAAAATTTTAAAAGAAAAAATACATCTCATAGGCTCAGGTAGAACTGATGCTGGAGTTCATGCTTGGGAACAGTCTGCTCATTTTGATAGTCAAAAAAAAATTCTAGATTACATTAAATTTATTAAATCACTTAATTTTTTTTTAAACAAAAAATTTGTTTCAATTACAAAATTAAAAAAAAAAAATATAAATTTTCATGCCAGATATTCTGCAAAGGAACGTATTTATGAATATGTTATAATTAATAGGCTTGCTCCACCATCGATTGAAAAAAATAAAGCATGGCATATAAGAAAAAAACTAAATTTAGAAATGATGAAAAAAGGATTAAAAATGTTGTTAGGAAAACATGATTTTTCTACTTTTAGAGCTTCAAATTGTTATTCAAAAAGTCCAATCAGAACAATTAAAAAAATAAAAATTAGTAAGATTGGTGACAAAATTATTATCCAATTTAAATCAAAGTCTTTTTTGAGAAATCAAGTAAGGTCTATGGTGGGTTGTATAAAGTATTTAGGTGAAAAAAAATGGAGTTTAAAAAATTTTAAAAAAGCTTTCAATTCAAAAAATAGAAAATTTTGTGCTACACCTGCTCCATCCGAAGGTTTATATTTAGTTAAGGTAATTTATTAACTTTTTCTTAAAAGAAATACAAAAATTAATGAAGTTACAAACATTATTAAGCTATAAGTTGCTGCAGGCACAACATATTCACCACCACCAAAAAGGGTAGTACCAACAAATATTGCTAATGTTCCATTTTGAAGTCCACATTCTATAGATATACATTTTTTTTGTGCGCTACCAGTTCCCAATAACTGTGCAATATAAAATGCAACTACCATCATTATTAAATTTAAAACTAATGTAATAAGTCCAGCATCAGCAAAATAAGAAACAATATTGTTTTTTTCAGCCAAAATAGCTCCAGCCAATACAACTACAAACAAAATCGCAGAAATTTTTTTAGCAATTGACTCAAAGCTTATAGCAACACCTGATACAAATTTCCTAAAAAGCATTCCTATTAATGTTGGAACAACAACAATTAAAAACATAGTAATTGCCATACTAAATAATGAAATACCTTTTGATATACTTTCTGAACCTAATAGTTTTAAAGAACTTACTACTATAAATGGTACAGTTAAAACACTTAGTAAACTTATAATTGCTGTAAGAGAGATTGAAAGAGCAACATCTCCCCTTGCGAATGAAGTAAGTATATTTGAAGTAACTCCGCCAGGCGCTGCAGCAATAATCATAACTCCGATTGCAAGTTCTGGAGATATTGGCCACAACTTAACCAATATGAAAGCTACTATTGGGAGTAAAATTATTTGACATATTAATCCTACAAAAAAATCTTTTGGTTGTTTTGCAACTCTTGTAAAATCTGCGCCAGTTAATCCAAGCCCTAAAGAAAACATTATAAATGCAAGAGCTAAAGGAAGAAATATATCAGTAATTATGCCCATAATTTAGATTATCATTATTTAGCAAATTCTAAAAGTGCTTTTACATGTTGTTCAGTGCTTTCAGCTAAAGCATTCAAATCATAACCTCCCTCTAAAATTGAAACAACTTTTCCGTTACAATGGTTTTTTGCATAATTTAAAGTTCTTTTAGTTATTTCATAAAAATCTTTAGAGGTTAATTCTAATTGGGCTAGGGGGTCGTCTTTGTGTGCATCAAATCCTGCAGAAAATAATATAAATTCAGGTTTAAATGATTTTAATTTTTTTAAGACATATTCATATGCATCCATATATTGCATTGAGTTTGTACCAGCAGGCAAAGGTATATTAAATATATTATTATATTTGCCTTTTTCATTGTTGTTTCCGCTACCAGGGTAGTAAGGATATTGATGAGTAGAAATATACAAAACTTTTTCATTATCATAAAAGATGTTTTGAGTACCATTTCCGTGATGAACG
>MDTG01404622.1_pt1 | contig 10031 bp, 11 predicted proteins | sample 811421 | NCBI WGS metagenome assembly MDTG01 (sample SAMN05326645, study PRJNA326480) | marine metagenome | isolation source: seawater | place: Pacific Ocean: South East | collected 2011 | reverse complement strand
TTGATTAAGTTAAGAGATGTATGTAACATAAGTATTGAGGAAAAAAGAGCAAGTAAAGAAATAGGCTCTAGTCTTGAAGCAGAGTTAAAAATAAAAATTAATAAAAAATTTAAAAAAATTTTAGAAAATATAGATATATCAGAATTATGCATTGTCTCAAAAAATGAAGTTACTTACAGTGAACATTCAGATATTTTAGTTGAGACCAAAAAAACATCAGGAAACAAATGTCCAGTTTGTTGGAAAATAAGTATTGAGCCTTGTGAAAGACATCCTCAATAATGACAAATTATTTTAAAAAAGACTTTATAATAAATTCTCTAATTGTTTTAACAATTTTTTTTTTAGATAGAGTTTCTAAACTTTATGTTATTTATTTAAGTGAAAAAAACTTGTCTTACAATTTATTCCAATCAAAGTTTTTTAATATAAGTTTAATTTGGAATGAAGGAATTGCATTTGGGTTATTTTCCTTTGATCAAAAAATTTATTATAATTTTTTGACTATTTTAATTATCTTAATAACTTTAATTATTTTTTGGATGATAATAAAAACTGAAAAATTTGAAAGATTTGCATTTATGATGATATTTGGGGGGTCTATAGGTAATATTTTTGATAGATTATTTTATTCAGCAGTCCCAGATTTTATAGATTTTCATATAAAAAATTTTCATTGGTTTATATTTAATGTAGCTGATATATTTATTACAATTGGAGTAATTATGCTTATATATCATGAATTGTTTTTAAAAAAAAAAATATGAGAAAATTTTTATTTGCATTAACTATACTTTTTAGTTTGACCGCTTGTCAGTCTACAAAAGATGCTCTAACCCTAAAAAAAAAATCTAGTGCAGATGAGTTTTTAGTAGAAAAAAAAAGTCCTTTAGTCTTGCCACCAAATTATGGTGATCTTCCATTGCCCAATGAGGAAAATATAAAAGAGCAACCTGAAGAAATTAAAGTTTCATTAGGAGATGATGAAATTGAAATTGATGTACCCATAAAAAACTCTAAGCCAACTTCTATAGAACTATCTGTTTTAGATAAAATTAAGTAACTTAATGTTAACAAAAAATATTATTTTTAACAATTTTAGTTTTAATTATCCAAGAAAAAAAATTTTAAATTCTTTTAAAAAATTATTAAAAGATGAAAATGAAATAATAAAATCCTTAAAGAATTCTTATAAAGACTCTTATTCAAAAAATAAATTAGCTAAACTAAAAAAATATAAACAAGTAGTTTTAATTGGTATGGGTGGATCTGTTTTAGGATCTCGTTCGATATATAGTTTTTTAAAATATAAGATTAAAAAAAAATTCATTTTTAAAGATAATTACGAATTTCTTAAAATTGAATCAAAAAATAAAAAAAATCGTATGAATTTGGTAATTTCAAAATCAGGAAATACATTAGAAACAATTTCAAATTCAAATGTTTTAATTAATAAAAGTAGCAAAAATGTTTTTTTGACAGAAAATAAAAAAAATTATTTGTCGGATTTGGCTGAAAAACTAAAGTTTGAGGTGATTCATCATAATAATTTTATAGGGGGAAGATACTCTGTATTATCAGAAGTTGGAATGTTGCCAGCTCAATTAATGGGGCTCAGCCCCAAAAAATTTAGGAGATTCAATTCTTTGGTAAAAAATAAAAGATTTGTTAATTCTTTAGTACAAAATGTTTCTAATACTCTTTATTTAATTAAAAAAAAAAAGTTTAATTCTATAATCTTAAATTATGATGATTCTTCTTCAGATTTATTTTATTGGTATCAACAATTAGTTGCTGAAAGTTTAGGAAAGAAGAGCAGGGGAATTCTTCCAATAGTTTCAAGTATGCCAAAGGATAATCATAGTTTAATGCAGTTGTACCTAGATGGATTTAAAAATAATTTTTATACATTTTTTAATGTTGGTAATAATTTTTCTGAAAAGATTAATCGGGACAAACTATTAAAATCTCATTTATTTTTGAAAGATAAAAATTTGAATTATATTAAACAATCACAATTTAATGCTACAGTAAAAGTCTTTAAACAGAAAAGAATACCCTTTAGAAGTTTTTTATTAAAAAAAAGAAATGAGGAGACTTTAGGTGAATTGTTTATTTTTTTTATATTAGAAACAATTTTGCTTGGAAAAGCGTTGAATGTAAATCCTTATGATCAGCCAGCTGTGGAATTAATTAAAACAGAAACAAAACAAATTCTGAAAAAAACTAATTACCGATAATTATTTTTGAAATCCCATAAGTTCTTTGATCTAAAATTTTTAGTTTATTACTAATATCAATATTATCTTTTTTGTGTCTATGTATAATTAAAATTCCATTATCTTTTAAGATTTTTTTTTTCTAATATTGAATTAATTAAAAGGTTTATTTTTATTTCACTGTAAGGGGGATCCATAAAAATAATATCAAACTTTTCTTTAAAAGTTTTTTTATTTTTAAAAAATTCAAAACAATCCTCCTCAATAATTGTACATTTATTCTCAGCATCTAAAGATCTAATATTTTTTTTAAGGATATATAAGGCTTCATCATAATTTTCAAAAAAAGTGATCATTTCAGAATTTCTTGATATACACTCTAGGCCAAATGAACCTGTGCCTGAAAATAGATCTAAAATATTTGAATTATCTATATAGCAATTTAATTTTTTTGAGTGCAAAATTAAATTAAAAATTGATTCTTTAACAAGATCACGCAAAGGTCTTGTTTTTTTATTTTTTGGAGGTAGAATTTTTTTTCCTTTAAAATTTCCACTGATAATTCTCATTAATTTATAACTTTGAATCCAATGTCTTTTCTAAAAAAACCATTAGACCAATTTAGTTGATTTATTAATTTAAGAGTTTTTTCTCTACTTTCTTTAAATTCTTTTGATAGAACCACAAAGTTAAGAACTCTACCACCATTAGAAAAAATTTTTGAGTCAACAATTTTCGTACCTGCGTGAAAAATAAATTCATTTTTTTTAAGATTAATTTTATCTAAATATTTAATTTCTAAGTTATTTTCATAACTTTCTGGATATCCTTTTGAACAAAGGACTACACATATGCTTTTATCTTGTTTCCATTCAAAATCAATTTTATCTAATTTTTTATTAACACACGCATCTATAATTTTTAAAAAATCTGTTTTTAGTTTTGGTAAAATTGTTTGACATTCAGGATCACCCATTCTTACATTGTACTCTATTAAAAATGGCTCATCTTTAATGATCATAAGCCCAGCATATAAAAACCCTACAAAATCAGTTTTCAAATTTTTTAAACCATTAAGTGTAGGTTTTATAACTTTATTTATAATTTTTTTATTTAATGATGGACTCTCTAGTCTGGAAGGAGAGTATGCTCCCATGCCACCAGTATTTTTCCCTTTATCACCCTCAAAGGCTCTTTTATGATCTTGAGCTGTTCCAAAAGTTTTAAAAGTTTTTCCATCTGAAATAATGAAAAAACTCATTTCTTCTCCTTTAAGGAATTCTTCAATTAAAATTTCTTTAGCTTCACCAAATTTACCATCAAAGATCTCCTTAACTGCAGAATTGGATTGTTGAATGTCATCGCAAATATAGACACCTTTTCCTGCAGCTAAACCATCAGCTTTAACAACTATAGGAAAAGCACAATTATTTAAGAAATTCTTTGCTTCATCAGGACTTTTAAATATACCAAATTTTGCAGTTGGAATTTTGTACTTTTCACATAATTTTTTTGTAAATATTTTTGAACCTTCGAGCTGTGAAGCTATTTTATTTGGCCCAAAAACTTTGATATTATAACTTTCTAAATAATTAGTGATGCCCTCTACAAGTGGTTTTTCAGGACCAATTATAACTAAATCAATTTTATTTTTTAATATAAAATCCTTTATCTTTTGGAAATTATTAAGTTCAATATTTATATTTTCTGCAATTAAATCTGTACCAGCATTTCCTGGAATACAGTAAATTCTACTTACATTATTTGAATTATTTAAAGAGCTACAAATAGCATGTTCTCTTCCACCACTTCCTATTACACCAACTTTCATATAATACTATATAAACTAAAAATGTTTAAAAAATTAGCTAAAATAAAATATTTACCAAATAATTATCAAATCCTTCAAGAAGGAGACCATGTAATTTGTGCAATATCTGGAAAAAAAATTCCTCTTGAAAAATTAACTTATTGGAATGTTGATTTACAAGAGGCTTATTTCTCTTACATAGAGGCTTCCCAAAAAAGAGAAAAAGAAAATTAGATTATTTCCATCTATCATGAGTCCAAATCCATTGTTCAGGATTCTTCAAAATCATTTTTTCTAAAACTTTATTAAGTTCATAAGATATTTCTTTAATAGAGAATTTATCATCAAATTTTATTGGATTTTGGAAAGATATTTTAAAGTTGTGTTTATTTTTTCTTTCAATGTAAACAGGCACTATTCTACACCCATATTTTTTTACCAATTGAGCAGGAATTGTAGTTGTTTTTGCTGGATTGTTAAAAAATTCTATTGATTCCCCTTCGCTTACTCTTTGATCAATCATTAGTGCTACAGAAAAATTTTTTTTAAATAAATCAATTAAATTTCTTGTTCCACTTTTACCTTTTTTAATTTGATTTTTACAAATATAATTTTTTCTTATTTTTTCCATTATGATATTTAAAAAAGGGTTATTAAGAGGCCTGTAGATTGCACATAAATTAACTCCTGCTTTTTCTATTTCCATTGCCATCAATTCAAAATTATTAAAATGACCAGATATAAACACAACTTGTTCATTATTTTTTTTAATTTCATTTAAAATTTCAGAACCTTCTATTTCTAAAAATTTACTTAAACTATTTATTCTAAATTGTTTTAAGAAAATGTATTCTGATAATATTCTTCCATAGTTACCCCACATATCATCTATAATAATTTTTCTATCTTTTTCAGAATTTCCAATATTTGAATTTTTTAAGTTTTCTTGAATTTTTAATTTTGATCTAAAAAGAGGACCAATTTTTTTTCCTATAAATGAACCGAAATTTGAAGCATTTTTATAACCTATAATTTTAAAAATAAAAAAAAAAGTAAAAATAAATATAAATTCAAAAAAATATTTTATAATTTTCATAATTTGCTTTTAATTAAATTAATAAACTCATTTTTATTTTCAATTTCTAAATCAATCTCTACATATCCAAAGTTTTTTTTCATTTTCTCATTTAATCTTGAATAGTCTTTTTCAGTTGTAAGAAGTAATTCATCACTTTCATTTGTTGCAACAAGATAATTATAATCACTCTCAGTATAATTATGATGATCTGGAAATGGAATCTCTTTTTTAACATTAATATTATTCTCTTTTAATAAATCAAAAAAATTTTGTGGATTTCCAATTCCAGCAAAAGCTATAACTTTTTTATTTTTAAATTTATCTAAATTTTTTGCTTTGTATACTGAATAAAATATTTTTGTACTTGCGTTTACTTCTTTTATTTTATCTTCAAACTCTAAATTTTTATCCCCGTTAATAAAAATACAATCAGCTCTTTTGATTGAAGAAAAATTTTCTCTCAGAGGTCCTGATGGAAATATAAAACCATTACCTATCAATTGTTTTGAATTAAAACACAAAATTGAAAGATCTGGTTTAATTGAAAAATCTTGAAATCCATCATCTAAAATAGCAATATTATGATTATTATTAATACACAAAGATATGCTTGTTGCCCTGTCCTTAGATGTAAATATTTTACCAGTTTTTTCCAACATCTTAATTTCATCTTTTAAATAAGGATAAGGTTTTTTAATGAATGCTGGATTTTTATTTAAAGATTTAGTGATTTTAAAAATTTCTCTAGCGAGGGGAGTTTTTCCTGTTCCACCTAAATAAATGTTACCCACACTAATAATGGGTATAGTAAATTTACTTAATGGTTTGAAAATTTTAATTATCCAATAGATAAATTGATAAATAATAGTTAATGGGTATAAAATAAAAACCCAAACAGATACTTTCTTATAGTCCCAAAATTTTGGTTTTTTAAAATTCATTAAATGATTGTACTTTAATCTCTTTTAAGGTTGAGTTTAAAATTTTTTGACCAATTAATTTTAATTTGTTTTGAATTTTTTTTGAATTTGGTTTTTTTTTTAACAACTTATCTAGTTCATAGGCCATCTTTTTTTGGCTATTTATTTTATGAGAAATTTTGTTTTTTTTTAAGAAAGTGTAAATTTCTTTAAAGTTTTCAATGTATGGTCCATGTAAAATATTGCAGCCATATCTAGTTGCTTCCAAAGGATTTTGACCCCCATGTTTAATCAAAGAGCCACCAAGAAATACATTCTTACACAAATTATAAAAAGTTTTTGTTTTACCATAAGCATCCACTATATAAATTTCAGTATTACTTGCTATTTTTTTTTCTGATTCATAGGTATGAACTTTTAAGTTGAGATTTAGCATTTCACTTTTAATTTCGTTTACTCTTTCAATATGACGAGGAATAATAATTGTGAGTAAATTCTTATATTTTTTCTTTAATTCATTATGAACCTCACCACAAAATTTTTCTTCAGTGTGGTGGGTGCTAGATGCACACCAAATCTTTTTTGATGAAATAAATTTTTTTAAATTATATGTTGTAGTTATTTTTGTATTTTCAGATTGAGCAAATTTTAGATTTCCCAAAAATTTTACTTTTGTAGCACCTAATTTTAATAAATATTTTTTTGATGCTATACTAGAGGCCAAACAAAGATCCAATGTATTAAAAATTTTTTTTGAAAAATTAGAGAAAAATTTCCATCTTTGAAAACTTTTTTTTGTTATTCTTGCGTTAATAAGAGTAATTGGTATTTTTTTTTGTTTTAAATTCAAATACATATTTGGCCATATTTCTGAATCGATGAAAAATACAGAAGATGGTTTCCAATAATTTAAAAATTTTTTAGTATGAAATTTTGTATCAATAGGAAAAAATTGATGAATAACTTTTTTAAAATTTAGTCCTGCTAAAACTTTTGAGGAGCTAAGAGTATTTGAGGTAACTAAAATTTTTTTTATTTTTTTATTTCTTTCCAATTTTTCTAAGAGTGGAACTATACTCTGGAGTTCTCCAACACTTGCTCCATGAAACCATATAAGCTTACCATTGATATTTTTTTCTGAAAAAAAACAAAATTTTTCTTTAAATCTTTTGATATGTTCTTTTTTTTTAATTAATCGATAAATTAATATGATAGGTGATATAATGAAAATAATATTAATTAATATTCTATATAAAACTAACATTAAGTTTTTCTTATCTGTTTTTCATAAAAATTTTTATACACACTTGAAGTTGCTAGTAAATTATCATGTTTTCCCTCACCAATTACTTTACCTCCATCTATAACATAAATTTTGTCGGAATTTAGAATAGTAGAAAGTCTATGAGCAATTACAATTGTTGTCCTTCCTTTAGTTAAAAAACCTATTGCTTTTTGTATTTTGCTTTCAGTATCAGCATCAAGAGAAGAAGTAGCCTCATCTAATAAAATTATTGGGCTTTTTTTTAATATTGCCCTAGCTATTGAAAGCCTTTGTTTTTCTCCACCAGAAAGCCTAATACCGTTCTCTCCTATAAGTGTATCGTATTTTTTTGGAAGCTTACTTATGAAATCATCTGCAAATGAAAATTTTGCAGCCTCTTCTATTTCTTTTTGAGATGCATCCAAATCTGCATATGCAATATTATTTCTAACTGTATCATCAAATAAAGTGGTTTCTTGACTTACTAAAGAGATATTTTTTCTTAAAGAAACTAGTTTAGAGTCAAAGATTGATTGGTTATCAATTTTGATATCACCTTTATTTGGATCATAAAATCTTGGTATTAAATTTAAAATTGTTGATTTACCAGCCCCACTGTGTCCAACTAAAGCAGTCATTTTTTGTCCTGGAAAATTTAGATTAATCGAATTTAAAATTTGTTGTTCATTTATATTGTAATTAAAATCTATATTTTCAAAAATTATTTGACCATTGTTAATTTCTAAAGACTTTGAATTTTCTTTATCATGAATTTTTTGTTTATCGTCTATAACTGGCAATACTCTTTTGGCCCCGGTAAGACCTTGGTGAATTGTGATATTTAAAGTTGCCAACGATCTTACAGGTTGATATGAAAGCATCATAGCAGCTAAAAAAGAAAAGAAATTACTTACCTCCAACTCGTTACTTGCAATCAATTTTGCTGAAATGAAAATTAATAGAGCTATCATAATACCTGTTAAAAATTCCATTACTGGTGATGCACGAACGCCAACAATAATCATTTTTCTTTGAGTTTCTTTTAAAGATTCGATGTAAGCATCAGCTCTTTTTTTTTCATATTTCTCTTTTTGGAAAATTTTTATTAATTTATGATTTTTAAAAATTTCAATTAAATAGGATGTTAAAAGACCTGTAAAATTCATTTGCTTCATTGCTTCTTTACTTATTCTTTTACCAAGAGATCTTGCAACAATACTTGCTAAAGGAATCATTATTATTGCTATTAGAGACAATTTCCAATTTTGATAAAACATTACAGATAATAGACCAATTAAAGTTAAACTATCTTTAAATAGATTTAGAATGGCTGTACTAACTAAAGCTGTGATCATATTGACATCATTAGTTAAGTTACCAATAAATTTTCCCGAATGCTTGCTATCAACTAATTCAGTGTCAGCTTGAATTAATGAACTAAACATATCTGTTTGAACATCTTTTTTTACTTCTTCAGATACATTTATCATTATTACTTTTGCTAAGTATAAAGACAAACCTTTAAGAGCAAATGCAAGAATTATTAATCCTGGAATTAAATAAATATAGGTTTTGTTTTGTTCTATAAAAAGTTGTTTGATTGCAGGATCTAATAAGTAAGCTACTGCAGAAGTGCTACCTGCTAAAATTAAAGTAAAAAAAACTGATAAAAGAATTTTATTAATATATTTTTTTGTATAGTCTTTATAAAGTCGTTTTAGAATTTCAACATTATTCATAATATTTAAAACTTACCGACCGTTAACGAAATAAAAATAATTAAACCTAATAAATTATTAGATTTAAAAATTTCTAAACAATTTAATGGATTTTTAATTTTAAGTTTTTTTAATTGTAAAAAAAACATATGAAAAAAAACTAAAAGTAAAAATAAAAAGTAAAATTTATTCATTTCTATTAATACTCCAACACAAACTAAAGAAATTAAAAAAATTGAATAACATAATATTAGAAAAGCATTTGGTTTAGATTTAAATTTAATTGATGTTGATTTCAATCCTATTATTTCATCATCTCTGATATCTTGAAACCCGTATATAGTGTCGTAACCTAGTGTCCAAAATATGGCTCCAATATAAAAAATTAGTGGAATTAAACTAACCTCACCGTAAATTGAGGACCATCCAAGAATTAAACCATAATTAAATGTGATTCCTAAAAAAAGTTGAGGCCAATAAGTATATCTTTTCATTAATGGATATGTAAAAGCCAATGGCATTGATGCCAGCGCAACGAAAATGGTAAAATAATTGAAATTAATGAGAACTAAAAAAGCCATTAGGCAAAGTAAAATTGAATAAGTTAATCCAAGAGTGACTGATATTTTTCCTGAGGCGATGGGTCTATTTTTAGTTCTTAATACTTTTTTATCAAATTTTCTATCCAACACATCATTTACAATGCAGCCTGCTGATCTCATTAAAACTGAACCAAGAAAAAAAAGAAATAGGTAGAAAAAATAAGTATGAAGTTCATTAGAGAAATCATAACTTACTGTTAAACCCCAAGCACATGGCCAAAATAACAACATGAAGCCAATTGGTTTTTTTAATCTAGTTAGTTCAATAAATAAGTTTAATTGATGCATAAAATTTACTTGTAAATAACAAAGGCAAGATTGATAATCAAACTGATTCGTATGAATATAGATTACACAGTTACAGCACTTATGTTTCCCGCAATTCCGCTTTTAATGAGTGTGTATAGTAATCGCTTTCAT
>MDTG01348318.1_pt1 | contig 10031 bp, 4 predicted proteins | sample 811421 | NCBI WGS metagenome assembly MDTG01 (sample SAMN05326645, study PRJNA326480) | marine metagenome | isolation source: seawater | place: Pacific Ocean: South East | collected 2011 | reverse complement strand
TCACCTCGAGTGTTTGAAATACGCGCACGAAAACGGGTGTCCTTGGGATTGGAGGACTTGTGTTGCTGCTGCCCAAAATGGTCACCTCGAGTGTTTGAAATACGCGCACGAAAACGGGTGTCCCGGGAGTGCGGAATATATGAAATACCATAGACTACGCGCCCGCGAAGCAAGAAAGAAAGAAATAGAGAGATAGAATGGCTTTTAATATCAGTAGGGGTTTGTACACGCGCCTTAAAGATCTTCTTCATTTCGAGTGCACACACAGTATATATAAAAAATTGCCGTTTCGAGACACACACACAAAAATCGAGGGAGGAATTTCTTCCCCATTCTTCTTCTCCTCCTCCGTTACACAGACCCCCTCGCGAGCACCCGAGACTCCCTCCCTCCTCTAAAAAAAAGGAGACCGCTGTAGTGGATACCCATCATGGCGTCGGCGATGTCGTGGTCCGACCTGGAGAACGCCGACGGCGTTCGGTTTTCGTTCAACTGTTGGCCGGACGATCGCCAATCGGCGCAGAAATGCATCCTGCCGTTGGGTGCCCTGGTGACGCCGCTGAAACCGATCCAAGACGTACCGGTGCGTTTTGATGACACGTAGCATATCGTCGGCGAACAACGATGATGATGATAATAACAACAACAATAATAACAACGAATTTCGCTTTTGTTGTGCGATGGTGGTGCCGTCGCTTCGCGAGGAGGTTTGCTGGGAAGCGCGCGTCGATCAGCGCGACATCGATTTGGCTTTTGGATCCGTCTTTGAAAGGAACGGATTCTCGATCGATGATTCGTTTTACAAGAAGCGGCGAGTCCGGACTCGCCGGCGACGCCGCCTGTTTCTCTTTCGTTCTTTCTTCAACGAGCGATGCGGGTAGTCTGACGTGCTTTTTCTCTCTCTTTCTTTCTCTCTCTCTCTCTCTCTCTTTGGCGCGACGCAGGTTGTCCCGTACGAACCGGTGCGGTGTAAAGCGTGCGCGGCGTGTTTGAACCCCTACGCGCAAATAGACTTCAACTCGAAACTGTTCGTGTGTCCGTTTTGCCACGCGAGAAACAATTTTCCACCGCATTACGCGGGCGTAACAGAGCAGAACTTACCCGCGGAGTTGTTTCCGAATTATTTAGTGATTGACTATACCATGAACTTTAACAAAGCGACGCCGACGCCGGCGTATTTGTTCTTGGTGGACGTGTGCGTGTCGGATGAAGAGTTGACGAGTTTGAAAGCGAGTTTGACGCAAGCGCTGACTTTGTTGCCGGAAGATTCGTTGGTCGGGTTGATTTCTTTCGGTACGCACGTACACGTGCACGAGTTGCAGTTTGCGGAGTGTCCGAAATCGTACGTGTTTAGAGGCGGGAAGGAGCACACGTCAGCGCAGATTAGGGATCAGTTGACGTTTTCTAGAGGTGGAGGTGGACCTCAGCAGCAGCAACAACAACAATATCAAAGTCAAAATCAGAACCCAAACGTGCAACAACAACAACAACAATCGTATCAACAAATGAATCCAGCCTCGGCGTTTTTAGTCCCTTTATCTGAGTGCGAGTTTACGTTCTCGGCGATTTTAGAAGAGTTGGCGCGAGACCCGTTCGCACCGTTGCCGGAAAGTCGACACAATCGAGCCACGGGGACTGCGTTAGCCGTCGCAGCGACGTTATTATCGTTGGGGTGCCCATCAGGTCACCCGGCGCGAGCGTGCTTGTTCGTTGGCGGACCGTGCACGGAAGGTCCAGGCAACATAGTGCCGAAAGCATTGGAAAACGCGACGAGATCTCACAAAGATATCATGCAAGATAAAGCGCCTTTATTTACAAATGCAAAGAAAAAATACGACGCAATTGCTACTCAGTTGTGCACGAATGGCCACTCTTTAGACGTGTTCGCGTGTGCGCTCGATCAGGTTGGATTAGCCGAAATGAAAGGGTGCGCGCAGAAAACCGGCGGGGCGGTTATTTTAGCCGAATCGTTCTCGCACGAAGTGTTTAAAAAATCATTCATGAAATTATACGGAAGTCAAAATAAGCCAGACCCAAGTCATGAGAGCGCCCCAACGTCCTCGGACGAAGTGACGCCGCTAAAAGTGCATTCTAATGGGATTTTTGAGGTGATCACCTCGAGAGACGTGAAGGTTGCGGGATGCGTCGGTCCGTGCGCGGCATTAGACACCGCGAGACGAAATTCGGGAAACGTAGCGGATGTGAGTATTGGGTATGGTGGAACGACCGCTTGGAAGATGTGCGCTTTGACTAGAAATACGACGTTGGCGGTGTTTTTTGAAGTTGCGAAAGACAAACCAGATGGAGTAGGCGAGGACGGCAGGTACGGTCAAAACCCCTACGGTCAACAACATCACCAAAGCGCGCCTCAATTTTTCTTACAGTTTCATTGTACTTCAACCTTACCGAGCGGTGAAACTCGGTTGAGAGTCATCACCACAACTCGGAGATGGACGAACGGGCAAAACATTCCGGAGATCTCCATGGCTTTCGATCAAGAAGCCGCGGCGGTGTTGATTGCTCGACAATTGACGTGGAAGATGGAACAAGACGACGAGTTGGACGGTCCAGCAGCAACGAGGTGGTTAGATAGAAAATTGATAGGCGCGTGTCAACGCTTTGGTGAGTATAGGAAAGAAGATCCGCATTCGTTTCAGTTGGCGCCGCAGTTTTCCTTATTCCCGCAGTTTATGTTCAACTTGCGTCGATCGCAATTCGTGCAAGTGTTCAACAACTCGCCGGACGAAACCGCGTATTTTCGAGTAGTCTTATGGCGCGAAAATGTGTTGAATTCTTTAGTCATGATTCAACCAACGTTAACCGCTTATTCATTCAACGGGCCTCCAGAACCGGTGTTGTTGGACGTCTGCTCGGTCGCACCGGATAGAATATTACTCTTAGACGCGTACTTCTCCGTCGTCGTTTTCCACGGCTCCACCATCGCGCAGTGGCGCAAAGCCAAATATCAAGAACAAGAGGAACACAAAGCGTTCGCGGACTTGTTAAAATTGCCACGAGAAGATGCAAACTACATTTTGAACCAACGGTTCCCTGTGCCTAGATTGGTCGATTGCGATCAAAACGGGTCGCAGGCGAGATTTTTATTAGCAAAGTTGAACCCATCCGCGACGCACACTTCTCAAGGCTCGCCGTACGGACACGCCGGTGGAAGCGATGTGATTTTCACCGACGACGTGAGTTTGCAAGTGTTCATGGAACACTTGAAACGATTGAGCGTTTCCGATTAGTTTAAAAAAAGAAAGAGATTCTATACCTGTGTGCATTACTATTTAGCTTCAGCATTGTCTACCGTACTTTTACCTACTACATCTACTACAACTACCTCTCTCTATGCGTATTACTGCTATAAAAAATATCGACGCTGTTTACAAACCGAAACGTCTCGGCGTCTTCCCACCCGTCCCGGGCCGTTTCGAGGACGGCGTTCGAAACTTTGAACCACCTGAAACAGACGACGCATCGCTCGCGCCTAAACCAGCTCTCCCTGGCGTGACGATTTTACTCGACTCTCTCTCAATCTTCGCATTCATCCTCTCCTCCATTTTCCTCTTTTCCGCGTTTTCGAGTTCTTTTTTCTGCTTCATTTCCATCTTCATCTTCTCCCTGTCTTCTCTTTGCTTCGCTTTAGATTGCGCTAAAGATGAGTGCGATTTCTTCAGCGTATAAAACATAGGTCCAAATTCGCCGAGCCATTCCGGTTCAACCGCCGTGACGCATTGCATGTACTCTTTACTCGTCATTACGATTTCGTGGTAGCACACGTAATCGGGCGTGTACCCTAATCCATACAACGCAGAGGACGGGTGCAAATGACAAGGCATGCCGTTGCGACAGTTGACATATTCGCCGATGCCACGTAGACGGCCGGCTTGATGGAAATAGGCCGCACACAAAGCGCGTCGGCAGACATCCCAATCCGGACCGCACGTGGTCAACTGTACCTTTTGCGACTTCATAATATCCGCGAGTTGCGCTCTCACTTCTCTCGCTTTCTTCATACCTTTACCTTGAATGTAATGCTTGTTGCACCAATCGTTGCGATAAGCGTTTGTTTTCCATTGCTGATAGACGTTCAATAGCGTCAAATGGTCGCTTTCGGGAACGAAAAATTTTTCACGCATGGCGTCGGATTCTTCTTCGCGATCTTTCGGGCGGAAGAACACGGAAGGAACGGAGAGCATAGAAATGACGGTTAATATTTCGTTGGAACACCCGAGCGATTCGGCTTTCAATAAAGTCGCCGCTAACGGAGGATCTACTGGAAATTCGACCATTTTTGAGCCGAGTTTTGTCAACCCACCGACGTTATCAAGCGCGCCAAGAATCCATAACTGGTACATGGAGTTTAAAATGTTCTCTTTCGGAGGCGGATCCATGAAATCGAAATCCAACAGATTTTCAATTTTGAGCGATTTCAAGAGCAAAACGACGTTGCCGAGATTCGTGCGTTGAATTTCTGGAACGGTTGTTGGCAAAAGCTCATATTTATACGCTATTTCGGTGTATAAGCGATAGGTTGTTCCTGGCCCGGTTCTCCCAGCTCTCCCCGAACGCTGACTCACAGCCGCTTGCGAACACGGGAATACTTGCAACGCGTTCATACCCACTCGAGGATTATACACGCTCAACTTGCAGTAACCTGTATCTACGACATACTTCACACCGTCTAGCGTCAAGGACGTTTCTGCGATGTTCGTGGAAACGATGCACTTACGATGGCCTTTCTCTGCGGATTGGAAAATCTTTGCTTGTAAATCCGAAGGCAGTTGCGAATAAATCGGCAACACCGCCAACGGGGGGATTTTCGTCTTTCCGTCAGCGTCTGCCTCGAGTTCGGCGATGCGCTCCTCCAAAGCGTAACAGGCTGTTTCAATTTCTTCTTGGCCAGTCATGAAGAGCAAAATATCACCAGGAGGGTAGGACATGTGAATCGCCAATGCCTGTTTCACCGCGCCTTCCACATAATCTTCCACGGGCGTTTTACTATACATGATTTCAACCGGAAACGTTCGGCCAGGGATGTTGAAAACTGGCACGTTACCGAAAAAATCCGAAAATCTAGACGCGTTTAACGTCGCCGACGTGACGATTAATTTAAAGTCTCTTCTCCTGGCGACAACTTCCTTCAAAATGCCGAAAAGTACATCTGTGTGTAAACTTCTCTCGTGCGCTTCGTCCATGATAATCGCGGAATACTCGTCTAAATCCGAATCTCTGAGCGTTTCTCTCAACAAGACACCATCGGTCATGTATTTGATGAGTGTATCTGAACTCGTGCAATCTTCGAAACGGATCGCGTACCCGACTTCCTTACCTAAATCGCACCCAAACTCCTCGGAAACTCTCTTCGCGACGGACATCGCCGCCACTCGTCGCGGTTGCGTACACCCAACCATACCAAACGTGGTGTACCCGGCTTCGTGCATGTACTGCGTCATTTGCGTGGTCTTCCCAGATCCAGTCTCGCCGACGACAACGACGATTTGGTTTTCGCGAATCACCGACATTAAATCTTCTTTGCACTTATGCACTGGTAAAAACTCTCTCTGTTCTTTCATCGTTTTCGTCTTGGCGAAGTCCGATTGCGCTTCAGATTTATCTTTCATGGCGTCCGCAAACTTTGAATCTGCTTTAAAATCAATCTCGCCATTTTTACCGATAACGTCGTTCTTTTCGCCCCGTTTGCGCATTTCTTCTTCCTCTTTCATTTTTTGATCTTCCGCGATTTTGTCTTCCTCGTTTGTCGTTCCCGTGATGTCGCCGATTTTAGAGTTTTTCACGTCCCAAAAACGATCGCGACTTTTATTTTCGTCCCTTTTCGCTCGAACTTCTTTGACTAAGTTGGAACCTTTCCGGGCAATCATCGCCATGTCGCTCGTCTGATCTTTCACCGGCAGCGACGCCTCTTGCGTTTTCGTGAAGGCTCTTTTCCCTTGTAGAAACGGCGGTTTCGTATCGTGTACTAATAAAATCGCCTTCTCTTCGCCAAAATCTTCATCTTGCGCCATCAAATCGATTTCTTTCACGCGAGCGACGCCAGACGTTAACATTCTGTTTTCTTCCCACGTCGCGTGGTCTTTGTGGATTTGTGAAAAACGCGCTGAATTCGCTAAAGTCATCAACGACCCGTCAGCTCTGGTTAACCGTTTCGCGTACTCCAACCGTTTCTTCTCGAATCGTTCTTTTGACTTCGCGTCCGCTTTTTCTCCGAATGGATCGAACGCGTCTCCGTGTCCACCTCCACCTTCGTCGTCGTCGTACCACGCGCGATCTAAATCTTTGTTGCTATTCCCAAATCGATCCTTGTCCCTCGCCTCTTCTTCCATCCGCTGGTTCTCCAAAACGTCCAATGAGTCTTCGTTTTCTACAACCGTTAGTTTATCGCCTTCCTTTACAAACTGACTCTGATTCTTCGTAATTTTCTCCATCATCCATTCGTTCGACTTCCAGGAAGGCGTTCCCGTCAAAGGGGTCGCTTTCACCACATTCTTTGCCGCAACCGCAGAATCATCGTCGTCATCGTCCGCCTCGAAGCGCATGGAAAACTTATGCGAACTATTGCTATTTCCACTCTTACCACCCATAGGTTGGCTAATCGATCCCATTCTAGCTTTATTCGTCCACGCGTCGTCCTCGTCGTTATCGTTATCGTCAAAATGTCTTCTCAAAGATGGCGTTTCGTCGCCTCTGTTCTGCGTTCTTCTCGCCGGCGTTTCTTCCCACTCGCCGTCGCCTTCCTCTTCGAATCGCCCAAAACCATTATCGTTTCCGTTTCTTTTCTTCTTCTTCTTCTCATCGATGCTCGATTCGATGCCTCGGTGGTGCCTTCCCGGTTTCTTTCGCGCTTCGATTCTCTGTCGAGCGACGTCATCCACGCCGCCGTGATGCGACGGCGTGTCGTCGCGCGATTTCCGCTTGTGGTTTTGATGCGCATTCGATTTTCCAACGAATCGTCTTCGATTCTCCGCCGTCTTTAAGTCTTTGTCGATGTCGTCGCTGGTTCGGCGCGACGGAGGAGGAAAAGACATCGCGCGATGGTTCTTTCTTCCGTTCTTCCTTCGTTTTTCTCTCTCTTTTCTTCGAGCGCGCGAATACTGCGGGGTTTAACTTTTTAGTTGAACACTTTTGTGAGAACAAATTCGTTTCGTTTCGATACAACAATTAAAAACAACTACATAGAAGGAATAATACTCTACAAATAAATATACATTTCATACACGTACAACTCTCGCTCTGTCACCGTAGCGAATTCCGACGAGCGGTTCCTGCTCCCACGGGACCTTCTTCGTCGTCGCGTTCGTCTTCTTCTTCCACCGCTGGTGGTGACGGTGCTGCCGCTAACGGTACCGTCGTTCTCTCGCGCTTCTCTCTCGCGCGGTGCGCCTTGATGTCTTCCGTTTTAATGGCTAAAGAGATAGACTCGGAGAGAGATGCGCTGTCTCTTTTTGTCGGGGGGTTCTCGACGACGTAAACGTTCATGCGAGCTCTGGGGGAGGAGGAGGGGGAGGAGGAGGAGGAGTTGGTGTTGGTGTTGGTTTGTTCTCGCCGCGAGGAAAAGCCTTGTTCGACGTCGCCGGTGCCAGAATCCAAAACGGAGGCGGAAGATTCGGCAGCAGCGGCGGAGACACCGCGAGGTGTGCTTTGCAGTACGCCTCGTGCATATAACTCGATGGATTCTACGGACGCTGACGTTTGAGAAGCTGCTCCTGAGTCGGATGATTCGTCCGATGGTATCGCTACGTCGTTATTTCCAATATCACGAAGGATTTTTGACGCGGCCGAAACCTCGGCAACGTAAATGTCCGGAAGATGCGCGATGCCTCGCTGTACTACACCCATCTGCGCGGCACGGATTGAGGCGTCGTATCCAAAAGGATCGAACCCGTTTGCCGGGAAAGACGTCGAGTACGTTTGATCTTTTGGCCTGAAGAGAACGAGGAGGAAACACCATGCCACCGAGTCGAGGAACTCCGAGAAGAAAGAATGTACCCACGCGGAGTCGCGTCGATAATATGCGTAGAGAATCTGGTTCAAAACTTTGAATCCGGAAAACGTCACAAATACGACATAAAACGTGTGATACATTCTTTCTTTTGCCTTCACTGGTGCTCTAGCGAGGTCTTCCGCGGTTGCCCCAGATTGCCTAAAAATCTCGTATTGCTCGCGCAACGTTTGTATAGTCTTCGAGCTCCAAAATATCGTCATTGATATGATGGAACAGTGCACCAAATTGTAGACGAAATATACCGTCCGTATACCTAAATCCATTTGGACAAGGATGTTGCACAAAAATAACATGAACATGGCCGTGTAGATGGTGCTTTTTTGCTTAGTGGACACTCGATCTGACGTCACTCGCCATCCGCCGGCGATGGCAAGTAACATCGTCCAAAAAGTCGTTTCCTTCAAACTCGAACAGATGAGCATGCCGTGATAATACGAATCATTTGCGGTCCCATTCGAATCAATGTAAGTGAAATGAGTGCAGGATACTCCTAAATGTACCATTCGTATAACTTGTGTAGTCCACATCACGTAGTGCAACGCCGATACGAGCGATTGATTTCGATATATAGCGCACATACTCATCGCGTGCGTCATTTGTAACATCGAGATGAGCACGTAAAACAACAAAATGTACAAGTAGACGCTGATTATTGGTTGCCACGAGGTGTCTAAGTGGTGTTTCCCATCGTTTAACGTCTCGTATTCGACGTCGATTTCAATCGTTTTGCCTTTCGAATCGCACGTGAAAAAGGCGATATCGTACGTTTTCTTTTTGTTCACTTCGATTTGCATCGGCGCGTATTCTTTTTCGAATACGACGTTCGCGTCGTCGTCGTCACGTGTGCCAGTAAGCAAATTTCTTCTTCTTCTCCTCCTCCTCTTTCGTTGTCCTTCACTCGTATCAGATGCATTGTCCGCTCCGGCAAAGGCTACGAACCGGCACGCTTTCGTCTCGTCCAGCTTGGCCACGCTCACTTCGCACCTCGCTCCGTTCGCGTCGCTCGTAGACGCCTCGTTCTCCACGTTCGCGTTTTCATCCATCGGGCACAAGCTGAGATAGACTTTCGGAAGCATCGTCGTCGTCGTCGTCGTCGCGTTTATTATTTCGTTTCCTCCTCCAAAAACTGTCACTCGCAGTTTCTGAAACGTCAACGAACTCGGGTCGTCGAATCCAAACGCGTCGATCGTCTCGTGTTTCCTCGTCGTTTCGGACAGAGACACTTTCGCGGACGCTTTCATCGCCCGCGTTTGGTCCACACAAAACACCGAGAGCACCATCGCGACGAGCGTCAGTTTTAAAACTTTGTCGGTTTTAGTAGTACGCGACGACGACGTAAACGACGACCAACGACGACAAGAACAACAAAAGCGTCGTCGTCGTCGTTTACGTCGTCCTTCTTCTTCTTCTTCTTCTCGGCTTTCTCGTCGTCGCGACGTCATCGTTTACGTCGTCGTTTAAAGGTCCGACGGACGCAGTCGTTTGTGTCCAATTATTATACTCAACGGTTTGGAGAGAAGAAGGCACACACCAATTCTCGATGATATTTTGAACCAGGCAAAAACGGATTCTTTTTACTCGATGACACGCCGCAAAAAACACGCCCGCTGCGGATGATGATGTTTCTTCTTCTTCTTCTTCTTCTTTACGAAACCGTCGTTTACGTCGTCGTCGTCGTCTCGACGTTTTTATCGCGCTTTTTTTTGGAGGAAGAACCCCGCGCAACAGTCTTCACCTTCGAGGACACGACGACTGAAACGAGTCGGAATCGGGAGAGGAGAAGACAAAAAAAACAGTCGTTGAAAAAAAACAAAAAAAAAAGAGAATCTTTTCCTCCTCCAGTCCTCCTTTTGTCAAAAACAGTTTTTTTGAGAAGAAGAACAACAACAACAGAAAAAAGAAACAAAAAAAGAGAAAAAAGACACGCGAAGAATGAAGAAGAAGATATTTATATTCTGCGTTTTTTTGTCTCTCTTTCTCTCTCTCTCTCTCTCTCTCTTTCTCT
>MDTG01278155.1_pt1 | contig 10031 bp, 9 predicted proteins | sample 811421 | NCBI WGS metagenome assembly MDTG01 (sample SAMN05326645, study PRJNA326480) | marine metagenome | isolation source: seawater | place: Pacific Ocean: South East | collected 2011 | reverse complement strand
GCATTTGTTGTTATGGTTGTATTGGAAAAACTGAAGGTTAAAGGAAATATAATTATTGGAATATTAGTCTTTAGTGTTATTGCTTGGGCAACTGGGTTGGCAAAATTCAATGGTATTGTTGGAGAAATTCCACCAATGACTTACCTATTCGATTTTGATCTTAAAGCAGCTTTAACTGCTAGCATGTCCACTGTTATATTTACTTTATTGTTTATTGATTTTTTTGATACCGCAGGAACACTGACTTCAGTTGCTAACGTTGCAGGAAAAGTTGATAGTAAAGGAAAAGTTCAAGATATAAATAAAGCGATGTTATCAGACAGTGTTGGAACTGTTGCTGGTGCCATGATGGGAACAACTACTGTTACTAGTTATGTGGAATCAGGCGCTGGTGTAAAAGCTGGTGGAAGAACCGGGATGACATCATTAGTAATTGGATTGTTATTCTTGGCCTGCTTATTTTTTGCACCACTTGCAACAAGTTTACCTAAAGAAATTGATGGTGCAGCCCTGCTATATGTTGCTGTTCTATTTGTAAGAAATATTACTGATATAGAGTGGGATGATATTGCTGAGTCAGCACCTGCTATTGTAGCAATGATTACAATGCCACTTACTTATAGCATTAGTAATGGAATTGCTTTGGCTTTTGTTTCTTATGCATTAATAAAAATACTAACAGGAAAATTTACTTCTACATCGCCAGCAATATGGTTAATTGCGATTTTAAGTATTATTAGTTTTGTTGTTGCTTAAGCAATAAATAATATAGGGCTAGTGATTTATCTAGCCCTATTTTTTTTTATCAAATCACTTATCGATAACTCTTCATAATGCTCAGTCGGTTGCACAATCCAAGGATCTCCATCAAGTTTTATTGGGCAATAATCTGGATTAAAGGTTGAAGATTTTTTTTTTCCAAAGACAGGCAGTTTTAATTTCTTTTATATAATTTTTAACTTGTGGATACTTTTTCAACCATTCAATACTTTTATTCAAAGTCAAACCAGTGTCAGATAGATCATCAACAATAAGGACTCTTTCAAAATCTTTATTTCTTGCAATGGAACTTATATCACGAGCAAATACTAGATCACCTTGTTGATCCTCCATGCCTTTACCTGAATAGCTTTGTATAACAATATAAGCAGTCGGAAGTTTTAATATTCTTGATAGAATATCTATTATGGGAGCGGCACCTCTCATTATACCGACTAAAACTGTTGGTTTAAAGTTTTTACTAATATCAATTGCTAATTTCTCTACTGTATCAAGATATTCTTCAAAGCTAATTATTAATTTTTTTTCCATTATAAGTATTTATTATAGTATTATATTTATTTAAATAAATTTATGAAAATTTTTGATTGTTTCATGTATTTTGACGAAGATATCGTATTAAATTTGAGGCTAAATACATTAAGTGAATATGTTGATTATTTTGTAATAGTTGAAAGTACATATACTCATAAAGGTGAAATAAGAAATTTAAAATTTGACATTAAAAAATATGAAAAATTTAAGGACAAAATTATATATCTTGTTTATGACGAGGAACCAAAAGGAATAGATACCGTTTACAAAGATGACAACGAGTCTATTAAATCAACAAAGTATATACTTAACGCAATAAAAAGGGAAAATAGTCAAAGGAATTTCATTAAAACTGGTTTAACTAAAGCATCTGATAAAGATATCATTATGATTTCTGACGTTGATGAAATTCCAAATTTGTCAGATAAAAATTTTGATGAAATATCCAATAAAATTTATTTATTCAGACAAGATATGTTTTACTATAAATTTAATCTTCAAATCCCAAACTTTAAATGGGTTGGAACTAAAGCATGCAAAAAAAAGAATTTAATATCGCCTCAATGGCTTAGGAATATTAAAGATAGAAAATATCCTTTTTATAGATTGGATACACTATTTTCTCAAACAAAATATACTAACGTCAAATTTATAGATCAGGGAGGGTGGCATTTTTCCAACATAAAAACTGCATCAGAAATTGAACACAAACTAAAATCTTATTTGCATCACAGAGAATTTGATTTAGAACCATTAACAAAAAATGAAATTGAAAATATAATAAAAAATAAAAAAGCTATATACGATTTGAAAGTAGACAAAAAAATTAACAAAATAGGAAATGGGAGTGAATTAGTTAATTCTGACATTAATAAACTTCCAAAATATTTAATTGAAAATAAACAACTATATAAAAATTGGCTGGACTAATTTAATTTTTTACCATCATTTAGTATTGAATAGGTTCATCATCAATTGATCTCCATAAATACCATGTAGCTACAGAGCAGTAAGGTGAAAATCTTTTCTGCAGTAAGCTTACAAATTTTTCAGGAGGAAAATATTTTTTTTTATAATTATTTGATATTGCTCTTAATAATCCTATATCCTGAACAGGCCAAATGTTTGATCTATTAAATGTAAATAGTAATATCATTTCTGCGGACCACCTTCCTATTTGTCTTAAATTTGATAAATAAACGATTGCCTCTTCATCGCTCATATTTTTAATTAAATTTGGTTCAAATGTTTTATTTAAAAATTTTTTTGAGAGTTCCTTTATACCTTTTACTTTTTGTTTGCTTAGGCCACATTTTTTTAATCTGTAGAAAGTGATGTTGCTTACTTTTTTTGGACTTATTTTTCCATTGCATGCAAATTTAAATTTTTTAAAAACAGAATCTGCAGCTGCAACACTTATCTGTTGTCCGATAATACTTTTACACAAAGAAAAAAAAATATTATTACGTGTTGTGAGTGTTTTATCATTATATTTTTTTATTAATATTGATAAAACCTTATCTTTTTTTGATAAATATTTTTTGGCTTTAGTCCAGTATTTAGGAGGTTTACTCATCTCTAGATAAAGTAATTTGCCTTTTTAAAATTATTTCTCTTCTAAAAATAATAACTGAAGATAAAATTACAAGAAAAGCACCAACTAACGTTTTTAAAGTTGGGATTTCACTCCAAATAAAATACCCAAATAAAATTGCAAATACCAATGCGAGATATTTTAAAGGTGTTACCAATGATACTTCTGAAAACTTATAAGATTGGCTTAACCAAAGATTTGCAACACCACCAAATAATCCTATTAATGAGAGAAAAAAAAATTCTTTCAGATCTGGTAATACCCATCCAAATGGAATTGTAAAAAAGCTTGCAATAGTAATTGCAATAGAAAAATTGAGTGATATTAACCAAACAGGTTCTGTTGAAGATAATTGCCTTATGGTTATTGCAACATAAGATAAGCCTAAGCAAAAAATTATTGGAAAAATATAATAAATATTGAGAGATGAAAAACCAGGCTCGGTTATAATTATTATTCCAACAAAACCAACTAAAACTGCTAACCATCTATATAATCCAACTTTTTCACCAAGAAAAAAAATTGAAAATATTGTAGTAAAAATTGGGGCTGCAAATGTAATACTAACCACTGTAGCCAAAGGTAGACTTCTTAAAGCGATAAAAATTGCAATTAAAGCAATAAGACCAAAGGTGCACCTTAAAAAATGCAGTCCAGCTCTTTTTGTAAGGTAAAAATTACTTATTCTTTCTTTGGGTATTATAAAAAAATAAAATAATATTCCAAAAAAACCTCTAAAGAACAATACTTGACCAAGTGGAAAAGTTTCTGACCATTTTACAATTAAATCCATTAGAGAAAAAGCACATACTGACAAAAACATGTACAAAAAGCCTAATTGATTTTTGGAGAGCATAATATTAACTTTAGTTTATAAAAATTTATATTCAATGGAAATAGCAATTTTAGCTTTAGGATGTTTCTGGGGACCCGAAAAAAAATTTAGCGAGCTTGATGGTGTTTATAGAACAGAAGTTGGTTATTGTGGTGGAAAAAGCTCAAAAACATCATATGAAGAAGTATGCACTGGTGAGACAAATCATGCTGAGGTAGTAAAGTTAGAATATGATCCAAAAATTATCTCTTATCAAACCATATTGAGTTATTTTTTTAAATTTCATGACCCAACAACACTAAATTCTCAAGGACCAGATTTTGGAACTCAATATAGAAGCGAAATATTCTTTCTTAATAATTCACAAAAAAATATTGGAAATAAAATGATCAAAGAAGAAAATGCTAGACTTAATGGAAAAGTAGTCACAAAATTATCTGAGCTTAAAAATTATTGTGCTGCAGAGGAATACCATCAAAAATATTTGGATAAATATTAAAATGTCATTAGTCACCACAAAATGGTTAAATAATAATTTGAATAATGTGAAAATTTTAGATTGTTCATGGCACTTACCATCAAAAAAAATAGATCCATTAACAGAATTTATGAAAGGACATATTCCAAATTCAATATTTTTTGACCTTGATAAAAATTCAGATCTTAATACTGATTTGCCCCACATGTTACCAAAAAAAAAGACTTGGGAACAAAGTATGTCAAATCATGGAATATGTAACAAAGATAAAGTGATAATATATGATGACTCAGATCTAATAAGTTCTTGCAGATGTTGGTACAATTTTATTTATTTTGGCCATAATCCAAAATTGGTAAGTATTTTAGATGGTGGTCTTAAAAAATGGAAAATTGAAAAAAAACTTATTACAAAAAAAATAAAAAAAATTTATAAATCTAAGTATTTAGCTATTGAGCAGAAAAAATTAGTAAAAAATAAAGCACAAATTAAAAAAAATATTTATGAAAGAGATTTTGTTGTAATTGACGCTAGAAGTAAAGAACGATTCAATGGAATTACACCTGAACCAAGAAAAAATGTAAATAGTGGATCAATTGAAAATTCTTTTTGTTTACCCTTCACTGAACTTATTAATAAGGATCAAACATTTAAAAATAAAGAATATATAAAAAATAAATTTGATGAAATTATTAGAAACGTTAATCAAGAAAAAATAGTATTTTCTTGTGGATCTGGTGTAACAGCAGCAGTATTAGCTCTTGCTTATTCTCTAATTAATAATAAGTATAAACCCACAATTTACGATGGTTCTTGGGCAGAATATGGAAAAATTTTATAAATGAAAAGATCAACTAAAATTACTTCGATCGTAATCACTTTTTTTCTTATAGTCACTATAATTGTGGTAGGAAGAACTCTCGTTGGTAATCATTTTAAAAAAAAATTTAGTAAAATTCCACCTCCTGGTATAATTATAAATACAGTTTCAAAAATTAAATTTTCTGAAAAAGTTGAGAGTTTTGGAACAGCTGTCTCAAAAAAAACAAAATCCTTTAGAATTCAAAAAGGTAATCTAAAAACTGATCTTAAACTTAAAGATAAAGTTAACAAAGGAGATATTATTTTAAATCTCAAAGACGGTAGTATAGTAGCTCCATTTAGTGGTACCCTTGGTTACCGAGGGCTAACAGAAGATATTCTTGGCTCAGAAAATTCCGTGATTATAACACTTGATGACAGCTCAATAATTTATTCAGATATAAAAATACCCGAGGCTTTTGCACCTATTTTAAAAAAAGGTTTACCAATAACTGCTAAATTTTCAGGTTTTAAAAATAAACAATACAATGGAAAAATAGATGGTGTATCAAGTAGAATTAATGCAGAAACAAGAAGTATTCTTACTAGAGTCAAAATTAATAACGAAAACCTTGAACTTATTCCAGGTTCGTTACTAGAAGTCACAGTTTATTTCAATGAAAGAAGTTCAATGGGTATTCCGGATACTAGTATTATTTTGGAGGGTAATAAAGTTTATGTTTATAAAATATCTGAGGAAAATGTAGCTAAAAAAACTGAAATTAAAACAGGGTTAAGAAGTAATGGTAACATTGAAGTCCTATCAGGTTTAGAGATTGGGGATATTGTGGCTGCTGAGGGATTAAAAAAAATTAGGCCAAACGGAAAAATTAATCCGTTAGAAAAATAGATATGTATTTAACTGAAGTAAGTATTAAAAGGCCAGTTGTAGCATGGGTTTTATCTTTGATACTAATTGTTTTTGGTCTATTTGTTTTTTCTAAACTTCCCGTAAGAGAATTACCATCAGGCATTCAGCCGCCTGTAGTTCAAATAAAAGTAGATTATAAATCTGCATCTGCGCCAATTATAGATGAGGAAGTAACACAAGTTATTGAGGAAGTTATTGGGGGAGCAGAAGGTATAAAAAATATAGATGCAAAATCTGAAAATGGTAAAAGCACGATAAATATAGAATTTGATACTGAAATTGATTTAGATGATGCGGCAAACGATATAAGGGAAAGAGTTTCAAGAATTGTTGATAATTTACCATCGGAGGCAAATTCCCCACAAATTTTAAAGCAAGCCGCAGGTTTTACTACTACAATGTGGCTATCATTATCCTCTTCAACATGGACTGATATTGAACTTGGTGATTATGCCGAAAGATATTTAATTGATCAATTCTCAAGTGTAAAAAATGTTGGAAGAATTAGAGTTGGTGGTCTACGAGAACTAAGTGTGAGAATTTGGATAAATCCAATAAAAATGGCTGCAAACGATTTAACTATTCAAGAGGTAGAAAGCGCACTTAGAAATGAAAATATAAGCCTTCCCGCTGGTACACTCGAGTCAGACAACATAGACTTGACAATTAATTTAGACAAATCCTATGATAATTTATTAAAACTAAAACAGTTACCTCTAAAAAAAAATAAAGACAATTTGGTACAATTATCAGATATTGCAGATGTTGAATTTGGACCAGTGTCTGAAAAAGCATTATTTAGATCACAAAGTAAAGGTGCTTTAAATCTTAAAACTGTAGGTATAGGTATATATGCTCGAAGTGGTGCATCAACTGTAGAATTATCAAAAGATATAAATAAAAAAATTATAGAAGTAAGGAAAAATTTACCTGAAGATCTTAATTTAGAGATTTCATTTAATAGAGCTACTTATATTGGAGCGGCAATAAACGAGGTTTACAAAACATTAGTGATAGCATTTATTTTGGTAGTAATAATAATTTACCTCTTTTTAGGAAATATTAAGGCTGTAATTGTTCCTGCTGTTGCTTTGCCTGTTAGTTTAATAGCAACTTTTCTTGGAATTTATATTTTTGGTCTTTCAATTAATATTTTTGTTCTACTAAGTTTTATCTTGGCTATTGGAATAATTACCGATGATTCCGTAATTATGACTGATGCTATTTATAGAAGAATAGAAAGTGGAGAAAGCTCTTTAGTTGCCGCCTACAAAGGTTCAAAACAAATTACATTTGCAATTATTGCAACAACATTAATACTTGTAGCAGTTTTTTTACCATTAATTTTTATTGAAGGTATAGCTGGGACTTTATTTAGAGAAACTGCAATTGCTTTATCATTTGCAATAGTTATTTCATCTTTTGTTGCTTTATCTTTATCGCCAATGTTGGGAAGTAAATATTTAAACAAAAAGCAAAAAACAAATTATTTTGTTGTTAAATTCGAAAAATATTTTTTAAGCTTTTCAAACTTTTACAAAGATACTTTGAAATTTTGGCTTAATAAGAGGAAAATTATTATATCTTTTTTAGTATTAATTATAGCTGGTTCATCCGTTTTATATATTTATGCTAAAAAAGAACTTTTACCTTTGGAGGACCGAGGGGCGTATCTTGTTATAGGAATGACAGATGAAGGGAGTTCATTTCAATATACCCAAAAAAGAGCCGAGGATGTTGAGAGCAGATTAATACCATTATTGGAGGATAAAAAAAGTCCTTATAAAAAATTTCTTATGATAGTACCAGGTTTTGGATCAGATAACAGTTTTTTAATAATAGCATTATTAGACAATTGGAAAAATAGACAAGATAGTTCTCAAAAAATAATGCGGCAAGCTATTGGGAAGATTGTTACCGTTCCTCAAACATTGGCATTTCCAATTTCACCTCAATCTATAAGAGTGTCAAATTATAATAAACCAGTACAAATGGTTATTTATGGAAATACTTATGAGGAGTTAGAGATAATTCAAAAAAAATTGTTTAAAAAAATTAGAAAAAATAAGAACTTAACAAGAGTAGAGTCTGATTATACAAGGAATAAACCTGAAGTAAAAATAGTAATAAATAAAAATAAAGCTAAGGACCTTGGAATATCAACACAAAGTATTGGCCAAACTCTTGAAACTTTATATGGTGGAAAAACTGTAACAAAGTTTAATAAACAAGGTAAAGAGTACCCAATAATTTTACAACAATATTTAGATGATAGAAAAAATAAAGAAAGTTTAAGTAAGATTTTTTTAAGATCTGAAAATAACCAAAGTTTAATATCAATTGCTAATATTATAGATTTTAAAGAAGAAGGTTCTGCAAGTAAATTATCACGATATAATCGCCAAAGAGCAGTAACAATCTCTGCCAATATTACTGAAGGATATACACTAAATGAGGCCATAAAATATCTTGAAAAAACAATGATAGAAATTGCTCCTGAGAAACAAATAGCATGGAAAGGTAAATCTGAAGAATTAAAAGAAACTAGTAATGAATTATATATAATTTTTGCTCTAGCTTTATTGACCGCATATTTAGTAATGGCAGCAACTTTTAACTCTTTCATTCATCCATTTATTATAATATTGACAGTTCCTTTAGCAGTGTTTGGAGGATTGATTTTTATATTATTGTTTAATACTTCCATAAATATATTTTCTCAGATAGCTTTGGTTATTCTGATTGGTATATCAACAAAAAATAGTATTTTAATTGTTGATTATGCAAATCAACTTAGAACTTTAGGGAATGATATTGAGAGTTCAATAAAGGAGTCTTGTAAACTGAGATTTAGACCAATTATAATGACTTCTTTAAGTACAATGATTGCTATGGTTCCATTGGTAATAGGTAATATTGGACCTGGAGCCGGTGAAGGATCAAGATTAGCTATCGGAGCTACTATATTGGGTGGAATGATTATATCAACTTTCTTTACACTCTACGTAACTCCAACAATGTATCTAGCGCTTGCAAAAAATACAAAAAGAATAGACTCAATCGATATTGAGTTAAAAAAACAACTTCGTTAGTAAATTAAGAATTTTTTTTTATTCAGTATTTTTTTACATTGATTAAGTTGTTTCTCATAAATTTTTGACTGTACTTCAACTCTTTTTGCAAGAGATATTACTTTTTTATTTTTTTTATAATTTTTATAATTACCCCAGCCCTCATGATACGCAATATACTGTCTGAAAGAGTCTTTCATTGATATTTTAAGAACTTTGCTTGTTTTAGACGTGTACCAACCAATAAAATCAACGCTATCTTTAAATCTAGCTCTAGAAGCAAATTTATTACTAGTTTCATTTTTATATTGTTTCCATGTTCCTTTTACAGCTTGCGAATAACCTAATGAACTCGATAGTCTCTTATATGGTATAATTTTAAATAATTTTTTTCTTTGCGGTTTAGCCAACCAATCAAAATCCGATTCCATTTTAATTATGGCTAATTGTAAATATATAGGTGTCCCCCATTTTGCTTCAGTTTTTTTTGCGTGTTTGTACCATAAATATCTCTCAGAAAATATTGCACAACTGTCTGATGTATTTTTTGGTATAGATGAACAAGATACAAGTACAAAAAAAATCAAAATTTTTAATATAAGATTAATTTTTAGCACGATTTTTTCTCCATTCCCATGGCATTTCAAACTCTCCTTGCCATAATCCTAATTTATTTTCTTTTGCTTCTTCTTCGAATATTGAATACTTTGTTGAATACTTTTTATATGCAACTGCATAACCATTTCTGACCATCCATGAATTAATATTAATTTTATTTTTATAACAAGTACCAATTTTTCTTTTGTAGATATCTTTTCCTCTTATAAGACATTTAATATTTTTATTTTCGATCAATTTTTCTAATTTATGCATTGACATTAAACCACATTGATAATTTTTTTCGAATGTAATAAAAGTAATAGTTAGAAAATTTCTTTGGCAGATTTGTTTTTTTTCAGGTGCATCAATTCCATGGAGTCTAACCTTATCTTTATTAATTCTAATAG